>Ga0209541_10000309_pt1 | contig 95846 bp, 86 predicted proteins | sample RifCSPlowO2_01_FD_184027 | JGI IMG/M metagenome (GOLD analysis project Ga0209541, IMG submission 184027) | Groundwater microbial communities from Rifle, Colorado - Rifle CSP2_plank lowO2_0.1 (SPAdes) (version 2) | ecosystem: Environmental > Aquatic > Deep subsurface > Groundwater | place... | reverse complement strand
TTTAAACTTCCAGTTTTTAATAGATTTAAAAAAGATTTTATCGATACTTTTTATACTTTAAAAAATGTTCATAAAAAAATTGCCAGAGATATTGATAAAAGAGACTATGATATCGTGTTGGTTCATACAGATATATCAACGCAAGCACCATATTTATTAAGATACCTTAAAACTTCCAATGTATATTTCTGCCTAGAACCTTTGAGAAACGCATATGAATATTCATTAAGAATAAAAACCGATGCGCTATTTATTAATAAATTTTATGAGAATTTAAATCGATGGATAAGGAAGGGGATAGATAGGGAAAACGCTAGGTCCGCGGATAACATATTAACAATGTCCTTATTCGGAAGAGAGAGGATAATTGGAGCTTATGATTTATATCCTAGCGTCTCATATTTAGGAGTCGATGAAGTAATTTTTAAACCGGTGACAATTAAGAAAAAAAATCAATTACTCTTTGTCGCGGCAAGACAAGCAATCTTTGGATATGATCTTGCTAAAAAGGCTATAAGGCTTATTCCTAAAAATATAAGACCTAATTTAAAGGTGTTACCGTGGAAAAAAAACAATTCAAAAAGACTAACCGATAATGAAATAGTAAAATTATATAATGAGTCAATTGCCACTCTTTCTCTAAGCCGTTATGATGTTTCAGGATTAGTTCCGTTGGAATCAATGGCCTGCAAGGTTCCGGTAATTGCTTTTAACGTAGCTGGATACCGTGAAATGCTGATTAAAGAAAAAACTGGATATCTTGTCGATTTTGATGCAAAAGAAATTGCTGGTAAAATTATTTTCTTAATTAATAACCCCAAAATTACGCGAGAAATGGGTGAAACGGGTAGAAGATGGGTTGAGAAAAACTGGACATGGAAGATTCAAATTAAAAAACTTGAAGAATTATTAATTAAGTTTTCAAAAAAATAAAATGATTTCGATTATCATTGTTAACTACAAAGTAAAAAAGGAGATTTTGAGATGCATCAGTTCAATATATAAATCAGGGTCAAATTTGGTTTTTGAAATTATTGTAGTTGATAATGATGAGAAAAACACAATTGAAGAGAATTTAAAAAAGCAGTTCCCTAAAGTAAAATATGTAAAAAGTCCAAAAAATATTGGGTTTGGGGCAGGGAATAATTTGGGAGCAAAATATGCCAAGGGAGAGGTTTTGTTCTTCTTGAATCCGGACACAGAAGTTTTAGAAAATTCAATCGACCTGCTTTACAAATTTTTAAATTCAACAAAAGATGTTGGGGGAGTCTCCCCTATTTTATTAAATGATAGGGGAGTCCTCCACTTTGTTCAGGGATCCCAGCATCTTACGATTCTTCGAGGTATTTTTAGCCTTTCTTTTATTCAGAAAATTTCTCCAAATAACCTCATTGCTAAAAAGTTTTTTTTAAATGACTGGGATAAAAAGACAGTAAGAGAGGTTGACGTCGTTCCAGGAACAGCTTTTATGATTAGTAAAAATTTATTTGATAAAATTGGCGGATTCGACGAGAAATTCTTTTTATTTTTTGAGGAAGCAGATCTTGCTAGGAAAATTTCAGCTCTTAAGCTTAAAAACTACGTAATTCCTCAGGCTAAAATAATTCATTTGGGGAGAGAAAGTACTAAGAAAAGAGATGATATAAGGGAAATATTTAGCAAAAGCAAGTTTTATTACTTTAAAAAGTGGCACGGGTTACTCGGCGCTTTAATAGTTCAAGCTTTTACTTCTATAAGTAAAATTCATCTTCTGTTAACTGCAATTTTACTTGTAGGGTTTTTTCTTCGTATATTTAAGCTTTCGGAGTTTATGGTATTTATCGGAGATCAGGGATGGTTTTATTTATCGGCTCGAGATATGCTCTTAACCGGCAAAATTCCTCTGGTTGGAATAACCTCAAGTCACACATGGCTTCACCAAGGGCCTTATTGGACATATATTTTAGGATTTATATTTTTAATTTCAAATTTTAATCCTGTCGCTCCTGCATATTTTACGGGAGTTTTTGGAGTAATATCCGCACTTCTTATTTATAAAGTAGGGTCCGAATTATTTTCAAAACAGATAGGACTAATATCAGGACTGCTTTATGCAACATCACCTCTTATTATTTTTTACGACAGGATGCCTTATCATACAACTTTAATTCCTTTTTTTTCTTTATTATTTATCCTGTCCATTTATAAATGGCTTTTGGGAAAAGCCATATTTTTCCCCGCTGTTATTTTAGTAATTTCTATCCTTTACAACTTGGAGCTTGCAACAACATCTTTGTGGGCGGTTCTGATTGTATTTTTAATTTACGGTATTTATAAAAAGAGGCAATTTGTCTTAGAACTTAGAAATTTCAAAATAATACTCTTATCGATATTTGTATTTGTTGTTCCAATGTTTCCAATTTTGAATTACGATTTTTATCATGGTTTTCCTCAAACACTTAAATTTGTAGCTTGGATGGGATATAAATTTTTAAGGCTTTTTGGGACGCCGAGCGTGGGTACAATAACTGAACAATCGAGTTATCTTACAGTTTTAAGTTTTCTTCTTGAGTTTTATAAAAGATTGATTTTTACACAAAGTTATCAAGTAGCTTTAATTCTGATGATAATTTCCTTTTCGATATTCTTTTTTACCATATATAAAGGTTTCAAAAATAAGAACCTTAGGTTGGGTTATTTAATTTTGGTTGTTTATTTTCTAATAAGCTTAATGGGATTTTTAATTGCAAAAACTCCTTCCGAGGCTTATATACCAATTTTCTTTCCTGCTATTATTATCATTACCGGAATATTTATAAATAAAATGTTGGAAATTAAAAGATTGAAATTAATAGGAATTTTATTGTTACTTTTTATATCATCTTCAAGTGTTTATTCACTTTTTACAAAGAATTTTCTTTCAAAAAGCGGGGAATTTGATCAGAGACTAAAGGCAGTTGATAAAATAATTCAAATGACAAACGGAGAAAAATATAATTTACTGGGAAAAGGCACGGGCAGTCAGTTTGAAAGTTTTACAATGAATTACGAATATCTGCTCTGGTGGAAGGGTCATCCTCCTTCAAAAGAAAGCGTAAAAACTAAAATTATAGTATCGGAAAGCCCGAGTAATATTATAATAGAAAAAAAATGATCACTACCGTAGTTCTTGCGAAAAATGAAGAGGAGAATATTGTTGACTGCCTAGAAAGTTTATCTTTTTGTGACGAAATTATTGTTATCGATGATAATTCAGAAGACAGAACAAGAGAAATCGCACAAAAGATGGGAACAAAGGTTTTTACCCACAGCTTAGATAATGATTTTTCAAAACAAAGAAATTTCGGGCTGGAGAAAGCAAGAGGAGACTGGGTGTTATTTGTTGATGCAGATGAAAGGGCTTCGAGAGAATTAAAAGAAGAGATTAAATCTAAAATTAAAAACGATAGAACTGACGGTTATCTAATAAAAAGAATTGATACTATTTGGGAAAGAAAGCTAAGGTATGGGGAAACTAGAAATATTGTTTTGCTAAGACTTGGTAGAAAGAATAAAGGTAATTGGATAGGAAAGGTTCATGAGGAGTGGAAGATTGAAGGAAGAATCGATATTCTAAAAAGTCATCTAGATCATTACCCTCACCCGACTGTATCGGAATTTTTAAAAAAAATAAATTTTTATACCGATCTTAGAGCCAAAGAACTTTTTGAAAAGGGAGTAAGGTCAAATTTTTTTTCTATATTATTTTATCCTACTGCAAAATTTTTAAGTAATTATTTTTTAAAACTGGGATTCATGGACGGGGTACAAGGTTTAATATTTGCTTTAATGATGAGCTTCCACTCGTTTCTCGTAAGGGGAAAGTTGTGGTTATTAATTAATAAGAAAAATGGTTAAGTATGTAGGTTTATCTACTCTCGAGGTTTTAGAAGAGGCAAAAAATTATAATAAGTGGATTTCCGATGAAATTCTTAAATATGTTAGTACGCCTGTTTTAGAGATAGGAGCAGGTATCGGAAACCTTACGAGCTATTTTTTGATAAAAAAACCTCTATATGTTACGGATGTAGACAATGGTTTAGTAAGTAACCTAAGAAATAAATTCAAAAATAATAAAGACGTATTTATTGAAATCCTAGATATTACAAAAGACCCTCCAAAAAAGTATCATTCTTTTTTTTCTACAATTTTCGGAATTAATGTATTAGAACATATTAATAATGATGAGCAAGCATTAAGGAATATTTACAAAATGTTGAGAAATAATGGTAGATTAATTCTTCTTGTCCCGGCCAAAAAGATTGCATATACAAAACTTGATAAAGAGTTGGGCCATTTTAGAAGGTATGAAAAAAGAGAAATTATCAAGAAGTTAAGAAAAAATGGTTATAAAGAAGATAAAATTTATTTTTTTAATCTAGTCGGTTTACTTAGTTGGATTATTCGAGATAAAATAAAAAGAAATAATATTAATTTAAAACCATATCACATTAAATTTTTTGATAAAATTGTTCCGATCCTCCGAATAATAGAATCATTTATACATGCTCCTGTTGGAATATCTCTTATCGTTGTTGCACATAAAAAAAATTAACATTATATATAATGAAGAAAAATATCATCCTTATAGGTTTTATTATTTGGGCGATAGTTATTTTGTCTTTTTATATAATTTATTTATTTTGTAGAAGTGGATTCTGTAAAGTCTAAATTGTTATTTATCTATGAATGCTATAGTTTTAAAGAATTATTTTTTAAGAATTGTATTCATAATTACTTTATTATTATTAATTAAAGTTTTATTTCTTCCGTTCTATCCAGATTTTAAAGTACACTATTTCGGCGCTAGTCACATTATACGAGGTGAAAATCCTTATATAAACGATGCTAATTATTTTACCCCTCAAGCGTATCCACCGTTTGATATGGTAATTTTTATTCCTTTTACCCTTCTTTCACTTGAAGCTGCATCAAAATTATGGGTGATTTTATCAATAGTGCTTGTTGTATGGTCTATTTATTTATGTTGCCGCATTTATCGTAGACCTTTTTATTCGCAAATAAATTTGTTTATTTATTCTCTCATTTTTATTTCTTTTCCTTTGAAATTTACCTTAGGAATGGGGCAAATTAATGCATTAATTTTGTTTTTTGTGGTACTCGGTTTTTATTTTTTAAATATGAAAAAAAATAGTGTAGTTGGTATTTCACTGGCTTTTCCCATTATGTTGAAATTTTTTCCGCTCTTACTTGTTCCATATTTTGTAATATTGAGAAAATGGAAGATTTTATCTGCATTATTCTTAACAGTATTTTTTTTATTATTATTAACGTTTGTATTTTTTTCTATGAATGAGATCGCCTATTATTTCCGATATATTTTACCAGATCTTTTTTCATCCTGGAAAGGGGATTACTATAATCAAGCCTTAAGTGGATTTCTAATGAGAAGTGTCTCTGATCCTATACTTCGAAATACATTTCGTATTATTATTTCTCTTATATTGTTAATCGTTAATTTTATTATTATAGTTTCAAAGAAAACGAAAAATATTAAAAGAATAAATCTTGAAATTGCATCCCTGCTTATACTTAGTGTATTAATTAATAGTTTTTCTTGGCAACATCATTTTATTTTCCTCATTTTGCCATTTATTATTATATTTTATGCTTTACAGAATCAATCAAAAAGTGTATTTTTATACATTTTTTTGGCGATTAGCTATATACTTATTTCTATAAATTTTAAAAATCCCAACATACTTCCATTATTATTTCAAAGTCACGTTTTTTTTGGTGGATTAATCCTATGGATAATAAATTTATATATGCTTCTTAAATACAAAATTTAATAAATGCTAATATAGTATGTTTTCGGTCGCAATTTTAATTGGAATTTATTCATATTTAATATTTGCAATTGGGTTATTAGGGTTATTGTACAGACAGGTGATATTATTGTTGACGTTTGTTTTTTTTATTTTTTGTATAGTTTTATTTAAAAAGCAAATTAAATATTTTACCACTGGGTTCATTACAAGGAGCATCCTTGCTAAAGCTGTGCAAGGATACTCCTTTAACAACCTATCATTTTTATTATTATCATTATTAATAATTCAGAGTTTAATTAATCTGATTGGTACTTTGGGGCCGGAGTTAGGATTTGACGCCCTTTGGTACCATTTAACGCTTCCCAAACTCTATATACAAAACCACAGTGTTCTACATATTCCAGGTTCACTTCTCTATTACTCCAACATGCCAAAATTAACAGAAATGTTGTATACTGCCTCACTTTTTTTTGGAAACGAAATATTAGCTAAGCTAGTTCACTTTTCTTTTGGTTTACTATCGTCTATAGCCTTATATTTTCTTTCAAAAAAATTTCTTGATAGAAATCTATCTTTAATTGTTGTTCTTATTTTCTATTCAAATTTGGTTGTTGGTTGGCAGTCAATAACCGCATATGTTGATTTGAGCAGAACATTTTTCGAACTAATGGCATTGTGGGGATTTATTAATTTTGTTGACAAGGATACTCCTAGTATGAAGCTAACAAGGAGTATCCTTGCAAAGAGGGTATGGTTAGTTGAATCTGCAGTGATGCTCGGACTTGCTGTATCGATAAAACTTCTCGCCTTGGGCTCGATTGGCATATTTTCGTATCTAATTATTTATTTCGGTTTGTCCAATCACAAAAAAATTACGAAAGTTCTTATAGATGTATTAACTTTTATCTTATTTTCGCTAGCTGTCCCTCTGCCTTGGTTTATATTTTCGTTTGTGCATACCGGGAATCCAATTTATCCTATATTCTCGTCATTTTTTCAGGATATAAACCATCAGGTTTTTAATGCGGCTTTATTAAATCCGATAAATTTTATTAAAACCAGCTGGAAGGTGCTTACTCAAGCGTCTGATCCTATTTCACCTGTCTATATCATCTTTTTACCAGTTATTATTTTGACATTTAAAAAACTAAATTTTCATTCAAAAATAATTTCCCTATACTGTCTTTTAGGGTTTATTTATTGGTATTTTACTTCACGTGTCGAAGGAGCAAGACTTTTGGTTCCTTACCTACCGGCTGTATCACTTGTATCGATAATTTCTTTTAATAACCTTAAAAGAAACAATATTAATGTACCAGTATTAAGAAAAATAGGATTGACGGTTGTACTACTTATAGTATTTATATCTATTGCCTACCGAAGTATTGCTAACTATAAATATTTGCCTGTTATTTTGGGCGTCGAATCAAAAGGGCAATTTTTAACGGACCATCTAAATTTCTCTTTTGGTGATTTTTATGATACGGATAATTATTTTAAAAAAAATATAACATCAAAAGATACAGTGCTTTTGTATGGGTTTCACAATCTTTATTATGTAAATTTCCCATTTATAGATTCTTCGTGGGCTAAAAAGGGAGATAGATTTAATTATATAGCAACTCAAAATTCAGATCTCCCAAAAAGATTTTCAAATTGGAATTTAATCTACTATAATCCAAAGACTCATGTTAACTTATATAGCTTAGGGGGAATACGATGGGTTTATTAAAATTATTATTTATTATAGTTATTTTTTTATTTTCGTTCGGAGAGATAATTAGAGTACCATTCGCTGGCCTTTCTATAAAATTAATTGACATAGGAGTTGTTGCACTTGCGTTTTATTGGATTTTACTAAGCTTTAAAAATCTAAAAAAAATTAAAATAGATAAAAGATTGGGCTTTCCTATATTAATATTTTCCGTAGTTGCCCTGTTATCGCTTCTTTTGAATGCGAGACTTCTGAACATTAATGAGTTGTTTGTTTCCTCTTTGTATCTTATCCGGTGGATTGCATACGCTTCAATTATCTTTATTATACCCATGTTCGATAACTCTTTTAAAAAAATAATAATTAAACTCTTAATATTTATAGGAGTTGTCATTGTAGTTTTGGGTTATATTCAATATTTTTTATATCCAAATTTGCGAAATCTTTATTATTTAGGATGGGATGAGCATTTATACAGGCTGTTTTCTGCTTTTCTTGACCCAAATTTTGCAGGCGCCTTCTTTGTTTTATATTTCCTTTTCGTTTTAAATATTTTGATCGAGTCGTTAAAAAAACAAGCAAGATTTTTTTCATTTTTTCTTGGTGTTATTTCACTTATTACGTTGATTGCCATTTTTTTAACATACTCAAGAAGTGCACTTTTAATGCTTATAATAGGATCGTTTGTTTTTTTATTTTTATATACAAAAAAATCATTTGCAGTTTTGATTGTTATTATTTTTTTATTGGCAACCGCACTCGTCCCAAAAGCATATACAACCGAGGGGACAAATTTTTTAAGAATTGCATCCTCGGAGGCGAGGCTTGGTTCTGCAAAACAAGCAATAGAAATTTTTAAAGAAAGCCCGGTTTTTGGTGTTGGGTTCAACGCTTATAGGTATGCAAAAAATAGGCACGGGTTCACTTTTGGTAATTGGGAAAAAAGTCACGCTGATGCCGGAACAGATAATAGTTTTCTTTTCTTGCTCGCAACAACGGGAATCGTTGGGTTTTTTGCACATTTTTATATGTGGTTTAAAATTTTAAAAATAAATATTAGATCAAAGCTTCTTATTGCTTCCGCTACGGCTCTTTTTGTGGATAGTTTATTTATTAACAGTCTTTTTTATTCTTTTTTGATGTTTTGGATTTTTAGTTTGGTTGGACTTAGGGAGAATATGTAACTTTGATTTCTTTTTCTGCTTTATTACCCGCCTGATCTTGCGCAACGACCTTTATCGCATTGTCCCCATCTTGTAAAGGAAGGCTATAGGAAAAGTTATTATTCTCATCAATAACTGCCCAGAATCCATTTACGGTTATTCTTACTCCTGAATCTGTTTTACCCAAAACTTTAAGTGTATTTTGATCTTTTTCAAATTTTTGCCCGTCAGTTGGGGAGTCTACCGATAAACTGGGAGGACTATTTATATACGTGGCCACAAGTTCGTTGGAAAAGTCGCTTTCTTTATCGGTCTTTGTTGCTTTGGCTTTTATTTTATTATCTCCTGTCTTTAGAGAAATTTTGAATGAGAAGTTGCCATTATCTTCAGTTTCTTTTTTTTCTGATAATGAGTCGTTAATGTATAAGTTAATTATCTCATTCTTGGATGCGATTCCGGATACTAAAACTTCGGCGCTATTGGTTGCGCTTGGGATCGGATTTAAAACAGGAGGGCTAATATAGGTAGATTGAGCGCTTTTTAAAGATCCATCGGATTTCTTTTGACCGGATAAAAACAAGCTAAAATTTACCAAAAGAGGAATGCCAAATTTTACAAGGAGTATTAAAACTATAATAATTCCTAATACGCTTAGGAATAAGTTTTTACGAGACTGGCTTTCAAGTCTTCTTGAGAGTCTTGAGTATTTATTTCTTTTCATAAATTAATAGCTTGCACTAAGCCTTCGGCGTGAGCTCGGCCGAACGCTTGCCGAAATGTGAGCCGGAGGTGAGATTCGAACTCACGACTTGCTCTTTACGAAAGAGCTACTCTACCAGCTGAGTTACTCCGGCAGCAATTTATATTTTATGAAATTTAATCTCAAAGAGCAACTTTTAAACAATTACTCACAATTACTTACGCAAAACCCCAGGGTGTCAATACAAATCCACCCCAAGGGTGTACAGGTAGGGTGTACATACTGAATGTTGCAAATGTGTTGGGAGATAACGCAACTATTGACTATGCCGAATCAACGTATATAATGGTTAATAATCTGTCTGTTAGTATGGGACAATCGTTACCAGAAGGATACTCTCAGGGTAAAAACCCTGAAGAAAAAGAAAAACGTAGACCCGATTGCATGACAATGTTAGAAGCGAGACAACAGTCAGTTAATAGTCTTGTTTGCGTTGGACTTGATACCGATCTTCCCCTTATCTCATCAGTAAATTTTGATACCGAAACTCTTTCTCTTGGTGAGCGATTCGCAAGTGCCTTAAGTGGTTATGGTGATAGTGATTTAATGCGTTATTTTAACACAGAGAATATTAAAGCAACTTATGATTTAGTCTGTGCATACAAACTGAATGCAGCTTATTACGAATCAGAAGCTGTTCGGGGAATGGATGCATTATGGTATAGCATTCACTACATACAAAAATATCACCCAGGAATACCCGTTATTTGTGATTCAAAAGTTGGCGATATAAGAAAAACGAATGAAAAATATGCTAAGAAAATATTTGATGTTTTAGAGGCAGATGCTGTGACAATAAACCCTTGGGCTGGTTTGACTTATCAAGAATCCAGCCAACCCGCGCAAGATATCATTGAACCATTTGTGAAAAGGAAGGAGAAGGGAGTTTTTATTTGGTGCAAATCTTCAAACCCCGCCGCTGGTCAGATTCAAGATCTTCCCGTAGATCTAAGGAGAATATCTCGACAATACAAAGATAGTTTTGGTGACATTTTGGAACTTGCAGAAATTGTAAGACAGAATGTAGTTCCTGTATATCAAATACTTGCATTTGTTGCAGCGAGATATTGCAACGATAATGGAAATGTTGGAGTAATAGCCGGATCAACTTACCCAGAAGCAATTGGTATAATTAGAAAAATCGTGGGAGATAATATGCCTATCCTTATTCCTGCAGTTGGAAGGCAGCATGGAAATGTTGAAGAGTCTGTTAGGAATGGCTTAAACAGCAGAGGAACAGGGGTTTTAATGAGTGCTTCCAGTAGCATTATCTATGCATCAGACGGACCGGATTTTTCGCGTGTCGCAAGACGAGAAGCAGAAAAATTAAGAAATGAAATAAATTTATACAGACAAGCTGCATAATATGGCACCTCAAGAAGGTCCCCCAAGAAATAGACAGGACCAAGAAGGTTTTATTTTTTCTTCTGAATGTCAAGCCTTGGCAGAAGGAATGTTTGCTCTTAGAGCTATAAGGTTTGGAGATTTTAAATGGACATTTCATAATGATTATCCCGATGTACCTCTTGCGCCAATGTATTTCGAACTTAGAATGGTTCGTAGGCATCTAATACTTAGGAACTATCCAGTCGATATTCTTCAAAGTGAAGCAAGAGGATTGACGTTCGATATGATTGCTGATGTTCCCACAGCAATAACTCCTACAGTTGCTTTATTGGCCAATAGATTGGGGGTTGGAATGGTTTCTCCCAGAAAAGAGCGGAAGGGTAAGGGCTCAGGAGCATTGGTTGATGGATTTCTACCGGAAGACATAGGAACAACTGTTCTTCTAATAGATGATGTTTTGTCAAGGGGGGATTCAAAGTTAATTTTAGCGGAAAATCTTAAAAAAGAAGGTGCTATAGTAAAAGACATAGTTGTTCTAATGGATTATGAAATAGGAGGAAGACTAATACTTGAACGAAACGGATATAATGTTCATTCTGCTTTTACAGCAAAACAACTACTTGGCTATCTTCATCTGAGTGGAAAAATAAGTACAAGCAAATATCATAAGACATTACAAGGATTCTTGGAAATAAGAGATTTTTTCCGTAAAGTCGATGGAAATAAGTTTTGATTAAACTTCCGTAGGTTTTGAGGCTCTCCTTTTATACTTTGTCGCTACTTTAAGTTCTGTTATGGCTCTTATTAAATCTGCCTGTGCCATTCTAAAGTCTCTATCACTTACTTTCTCTTCCATCAGTTTTTCTGCTCGTTTTTGAGCTTCCTGGGTTTTGGCAACTTCTATATCTTCTGCTCTTATTGCATAATCTGCAAGAATACTTATATGGTTTTTAGCTACCTCTAAAAATCCTCCTGTTACCGCAAGAGCCTCTTGAGAATTTCCTTTTCTGATAATTAACTCTCCCGGGATTATTTGTGGGAGAAGTCCAATATGATTTGGAAGAATTGCTATTTGTCCATCGGCTGTTGGAGCAATCAACTCATCAATCTCATTTTTATATACGATTTTTTCTGGTGTTATTATCTCTAAGATTAAGTTCATATTAGGCTCTTTTTACTACATCATTGATAGGTCCTGCCATAAAGAAGGCGGATTCTGGAATTTTATCATGCTTTCCTTCAAGAATTTCTTTAAAACCTCTGATTGTATCCTCAATTTTTACATACTTGCCTCTCTGTCCCGTAAATATTTCGGCAACAAACATCGGTTGACCGAGGAATCTTTGAATCTTTCTTGCTCTTGCAACAATAAGCTTATCTTCATCGGATAACTCATCGATTCCCAAAATCGCAATGATATCCTGAAGATCCTTATATCTTTGAAGTACTCTTTTTACCTCCTGCGCAACACTATAGTGATCCTCCCCAACAATATTTGGGTCAAGAATTCTTGAGGATGAAGTTAGAGGATCAACTGCAGGATAAAGTCCCTGTTCGGCAATTGAGCGCTCGAGTGTCAAAGTTGAGTCAAGATGAGAAAAAATTGTTACGGGAGCAGGATCTGTATAGTCGTCTGCCGGTACATAAACTGCCTGAACAGATGTTATAGAGCCGTTTTTGGTAGATGTTATTCTTTCCTGAAGATTTCCCATTTCTGTTGCTAAGGTTGGCTGATACCCAACAGCAGAAGGCATTCTTCCTAAGAGTGCCGAAACCTCTGAACCTGCTTGAGCAAATCTAAAGACATTGTCTATAAAAAGCAATACATCTTCTTTTTTCGTATCTCTAAAATATTCTGCCATTGTTAAAGCAGTTAAAGCCACTCTTAGTCTATTTGCAGGAGGTTCATTCATTTGTCCAAAAACCATTACAGTCTTTTCTAAAACCTTTGCTTCCTTCATCTCAAGCCAGAGATCATTTCCTTCTCTTGTTCGCTCTCCAACCCCTGCAAAAACTGAATGACCTTTATGTTCAACTGCGATATTTCTGATAAGTTCTTTAACAATAACTGTTTTTCCAACTCCCGCACCTCCAAAAACAGCTATTTTTCCGCCTTTTGTAAATGGAGCTATTAAATCGATTACTTTAATTCCTGTTTCAAGAACATGAGGCTTAGTTTCCTGCTCAACAAGTGATGGGGGAGCTTGATGAATCGGTTGACATTCAATAGATTTTTTTTCTATTTTCCGACCGTCTATAACTTCCCCCAATACATTAAATATTCTTCCCAGAGTTTTAGGTCCCACAGGAACTTTTATCGGAGAATTCGTTCTTTTTACACTCATTCCTCTTTTAAGTCCGTCGGTTGGTCCCATTGCAAGTGCTTTTACTTCGTTATCCCCAATTACAAAAGCAACTTCCAAAATTAGCTGTTTTTTATCCTCCGTTTCTACAACCAGCGCCTCGTTAATTGATGGTGGGGCAACGGGGAATCGAACGTCCACAATCGGCCCTTGAATTCTTATAATAAATCCTTCGTTTTTACTCATAGGCAAAAGCACTAGCTCCGTTTCCGATATCAAGAATTTCATTTGTAATCTTTTCTTGTCTTTGTTTATTATATTCAAGTCTTAGATAATCGATTATTTCCTTTGCATTTTCTGTAGCACTTTTCATTGCGATCATCCTAGCTGCCTGCTCTGATAGATAACTTTCCAATAAATACTGATATAAAACCATTTCAAGATAGTGTCTTAAAAGTGAAGGCAGAATTTCTTTCGCGCTGGGTTCAAATATAGTAAATGGGAAAGTTTCCTCATTACTCTCATCTGCTTTTTGAATTTTAATAGGGAGAATTGTCTCTACTTTCGGAGATTGATAGAAAACTGTTGAAAAATGTGTATAAAGAATCTTAACGTTTGCGATTTTTTTATTTAGGAAATAGTCGTCAATAATTTTTGCAATTGGGTAGATCATATCAAAAATAGGCAGGGTAGTGCCAAAATTAAATGAGGCTATTATTTCTTTTCCAAGCCTTGCTACAGCGCCTTCAATTTTTTTTCCTACTGTAATATATTTTATGTCTTTATTATTTGTGTCTTGATCCAATAACTCTTTTACTAAATTAGTTATCAAACCCCCACAAAGTCCCTTATCCGAAGATATTACTAAAAGAAGAGCATCAGTTACGTCTTTCGGCGTTTTCATATAATCACTTTTTTCCTCTTCCTCTAATTTATTTGTTAATCTTTGTGTTAAGAACATAAGTTTCTCAACATATGGTCTTCCGGAAATAGCCGCATCCTGCGCTCTTTTAAGCTTTGATGTTGCAATCATTTGCATCGCTCGAGTTGTTTTAGAGACGTTTAGCGCAGTCTGTATTCTTCTTTTTATCGTAATAATATTTGCCATTCTATTGACTAAAAATTTTTTTAAATTCTGCTATAGCTTCCTCCATTTTTTTAAGAGCTTCACCCGATGGTTTTTCGCCGCTTGACAATGTTTTAATAATCTGCGGATGATTTCTTTTGATAAAATTGTGGAACTCCTCTTCAAACTTTCTTATTGACTCAACTTTAATATCATCTAAAAAACCATTTACTACCGCCCACATACTTAAAATTTGAAGAGATTCCGCCAGCGGCTTATACTGTGATTGTTTTAAAACTTCTGTAATTCTTTTTCCTCTCTCAAGCTGGGCTTGAGTAGCTGAATCAAGTTCTGACCCAAACTGAGCAAAAACTGCAAGTTCCCTATACTGCGCAAGCTCAAGTCTTACTCGTCCTGAGGTAAATTTTATCGCAGAAGTTTGCGCTGCCCCTCCTACCCTTGAAACCGAGTTTCCAATATTTATTGCTGGTTTTATGCCACTATTAAATAGATCAGACTGAAGATAGATCTGACCATCTGTTATAGATATAATGTTTGTAGGGATGTAAGCTGAGATATCATTTGCCTGAGTCTCTACAATAGGAAGGGCTGTAATAGAGCCGCCTCCAAATTCTTTGTTAAGCTTTACGGCTCTTTCCAAAAGTCTTGAGTGTAAATAGAATATATCTCCCGGGTACGCTTCTCGTCCCGCAGGTCTTCTTAGAACCAAAGAAATTTGCCTGTATGCCCATGCGTGCTTGGTTAGATCATCATATATTATTAAAACGTCTTCTCCTTTTTCCATAAAATACTCCGAAATAGCAACACCAGCGTACGGAGCAAGATACTGAAGAGCTGCCGGGTCTGAGGCGGTTGCAGAAACTACGATTGTATAATCCATAGCGCCGAATTCTTCTAGTTTATCTATAATTTGAGCAACAGTACTTTGCTTTTGACCTATTGCAACATAGACAGCAATAACTGGTTTAAGTTTTGATTCGCTCTGAGGTTTTTGATTTATAATTGCATCAACAGCAATAGCAGTTTTTCCCAAACCTCTGTCTCCAATAATAAGTTCTCTTTGCCCTCTGCCAATTGGGATTATCGTATCAATGAGTTTAATTCCGGTTTTTAGCGGGGTATTCACAGGCTCTCTTTGAATAACACCGGGCGCTATTTTTTCAAGCGGCATGGATTTTCCAGTCTTAATGCTTGGTTGTCCATCCAGTGGCTTTCCTAAAGGCGATATAACTCTTCCTATTAACTTTTCCGATACAGTTATACTTAAGACATTTCCTGTAGTTCTTATCTTTTCTCCCTCTATTATGTTTTCTCCACTTCCAAAAAGAATTATAGAAACATAATCTTCATCAAGATTTAAGATTACTCCTTTATTTCCGCTTTCAAATTCTACCTGCTCTCCCATGAAGGCGCGAGATAATCCCGATGCAATTACAACTCCATCACTATTTTTTTCAACAACTCCAATATTTTTAGTTCTTGAATCTTGAGAAAAAGACATAAGATTTTGCTCAAGTTCTTTAATTATGTCCTCATTTTTAATCATATGATTGCTTTATATACGATGCTAAGCTTTTCAAGGAGTCTTTAACATTGAATTCGTAAACTATATCATTATCTACTATTCTTATTCCGGCTATAAGGTCTGATCTTTTAATATATTCTATTTTCTTTTCGGGAAACATACCTCTTAACTTACTTGTTGTCTTTTGATCGACCTTATCTATGGGGGTAAATACCAAAACTTTTTTCTCACGATCTAATTTTTTTATAAATCTAATGTAGGTTTTTAATTGTCTCCTATTAAGAAGGGGGGCAATTTTTTTTATTTTCTCAGGATCTAAGTTTCCTTTTTTAAAACTTTGCATTGCAAGTTTTTTAATTTGTTTAATCTTCATACCAATCTACTTTTTTAATTTTTTTAAGAGCGGCATCAAGAAACTGTTTTTGTTCTTTTTCTCCAAATACGTCCTGCATGGATTTTTGCAAAAATTCAATAGCGAGTTTGCTTACTTTTAAAGCTATTCTTTTTTCCAATTCTTTAGATTCTTGTGCAATCTTTCCTAAGCCGGTTGATATCATGTATTCTGTTTGTTTTCTGGTTTTTTCTTCTGTTTCTCTGGCAATTTCCTGCGTTCTGTTTTTTGCATCTTCTATTATTTTCTCTGCTTTTTTTTGCGTGTTTTTTAATATAGTTTTCTCTTTTTCTAAGGTTTCTTCTAAGATCTTTTTACTCTCCTCGGCCTGTTTTAAGCTACCTTTTATTAAGTCCTCTCTTTTTTTAAGCACTGAAAGCACTGGTTTGTAGGCAAACCTTTTTAAAATATAAAAAATTATTAGAAAATTTATAATTTGAGCCCCCAAGAGAAGGGGGTCAAGCCCAAAGTTCTTTATCAGTTCCATAAGCTAAAATTATTTCATAAAGGCCAAGATCAGGGAATAAATCGCAATTGCTTCGGCAAACGCCATAGCCAGCAACATTGCAGGCAGTATCCTCCCCGAGCTTTCAGGATTTCGTCCTATTGCTTCCATTGCCCTTGCTCCTATAAGGCCGATTGCCAAAGCAGGGAGCATTCCTCCAAGCGCTATAATTAAGCCTCCAGATATACTAAAATTCATTGCACATCACCCCCCTTTTTTTTGTCTCTTCTCATAGTTAGTGTCTTGCTTTACGGGTATTATCAAGCATATCATGGTGGGGGGTAGTAAGGATTGCCATAAATGCCATGGTAAGCATAGAGAATACGAGCGCCTGGACCAGCCCCACGACAACCTCTAGGAGAAGAAACGGCAGCGGAAGAAGGACGGCGAATATAGAGGAAACAGTAAGAAGAACGATTTCTCCTGCAAAAATGTTACCAAAGAGACGAAAGGAAAGCGAAACAACTTTAGTTATCTCGGATATTATTTCTAAAATTCCAATAAAAAGATTAATCGGATTTAAAGAAAAGTATCTGCTTAAATAATTACTTATACCTATCGTTTTTATGCTTAAGATATGGGTTGCAGCAACTGATATCAATGCAAGTCCTAAGGTTGTATTGAGATCACTCGTTGAGCTTCTTAAAATAGGCACAAGTTTTCCTTTTTCAAAAAACCCGATGCTGTTGACACCGGGTAAAAGACCGCTCCAGTTGGCAAGGAGAATAAAAATAAAAAAACTCATAAAATACGGAAATATTTTTTTCACTTTTTTCTCAGATACAGATTCTGCTATTTCATAAAAAAGCTGTATAATTATCTCGACTATATTTTGATAAAGCCCGGGAACCAATTTAATATTTTTAGCCAGTACAAAAGACGCGGCAAAAATAATTATATCTATAAGAAGTGTATCTATAATTGTATTCGTTATCCTAAAAGCACCTAAATGGAAAATAGCCTCGGACTGGAATGAGAACATTGTAGTAATATTTTATGGAGAAAGCGAAGGTAAGTCAAGATGACAAATTCTTTTTAGTTAACCTTAGCTACTTTTTCGGCAATAATTATAGGTTTTTCGTTCTTTGTATCTACCCGTCCCTCAATAATAATTACAGTATCTCTTAGGAGATAGCTTTTATATTGCTCAAAAAATTTTGGAAAAATTACACATTCAACGGTAATTCCTTTTTCGTCTCCTATTGTTAAAAAGGCCATCTCGCTTCCCGTTTTTCTCGTAAAAATTCGCCTTATGTTCTCTACAATTCCGCCAATCTTTACCCTTGAACCTTCTGTCTCCTCCATAATTAGTGAGATATCATGAGTAACTTTATCTTTTAGCGATATTAACTCGTCCATCATTGGGTGAGATGTTAGATAAAGACCTAAGAATTCTTTTTCAAAACTTAGTTTTTCTTTTAAGGTAAAATCTTCTACGTCAGCTTCTAAGGGATCGGGGAAATTTTCTTTATCGTCAAATAGAGAGACCTGCCCTTCTTTTTTCTGCTGCTTTTTCTTATGTAAAAACTCAAGAATTTCAGAATATTTCATAAGAAGAGAGGCTCTTTTGCCAAAAGAGTCCAATGCGCCGGCTTTTATTAAACTCTCTATTGTTTTTTTATTTACACTACCCAAATCTACTCTTTCTAAGAAATCGTCAAGGTTTTTAAAAATCCCCACCTGCCTATTTGAGATAATATTCCCGATTGCAGCTTCCCCAATATTTTTGATGGCAGAAAGCCCAAATCTGATACTCGATTTCCCTTCTATAGAAAACTCGCTTCCAGACTTATTTATATCTGGGGGTAGCACTTTTATATCCAATCGTTTGCATTCTGCAATACCTTCTGCAATTTTTTCGTTTTTTGAAGGACCGCTTGTGCCCCTTGATTCGGCGGTTAAAAATGCGCTCATAAATTCAACCGGATAATGAGCCTTAAGATAAGCGGTTCTATAGGCAATAGTTGCATAACAGGCTGCATGAGCCTTGCCAAAACCGTATCCAGCAAACGGCTCAAATAACGTCCACAAATTCTCAGCATCTTTTCTTTTCATCCCGTTTGAGACGCAACCCTCGACAAATTTATCGTGTTGCTTTTTCATTTCGGAAGGAATTTTCTTTCCCACAGCTCTTCTTAATTTATCTGTGTCAATCCATGAATAACCTGCAACTTTTATTGCCGTAAGGAGAAGATCATCTTGAAAGGTAATAATCCCATAAGATTCTTTTAAAACATCTTTTAGTCTTTTATCTGGGTAAGTTATAAGTGAAGGATTATGTTTCCTTTTTATAAATTCTGGAATATTTGCCATCGGACCTGGTCTATAGAGAGCTACCATTGCCTGAAGATCAAATATAGAAGTTGGTTTAAGTTCTTTAATATATCTTCTCATACCGGATGACTCAAGCTGAAATATCCCCGTAGTTTCTCCTGAGGCTAAAAGTTCATAAGTTTTCCTATCATCAAAAGAGATATTTGAGAAGTCCACATCAATTCCACGATTTTCCATGATGAATGTTAAAGTTTCTTGGATAATTGTCAAGTTCCTAAGACCCAAGAAATCAATCTTTAAAAGACCTACTCCGTCTTCTCCGACCGTATACATATCGTACTGAGTTATTATTTTCTCGCCGTTTGGTTCTCTTTGGAGCGGCGTATATTCAGTTAGAGGTTTATCTGCGATTACGACTCCGGCAGCGTGTACAGAGGCATGCCTTACAACACCCTCAATTTTTTTCGCCAGATCTAAAAGTCTTTGTGTTTCTGGTTCTGTCTGATACGCAATTTGAAGTTCAGGGCTTTGTTCCAAAGCCTTATCTAACGTCATTGCATGCCCCTGCCATCCTGGCGGCATCATTTTTGCTATTCTATCGGGAACTAAATAGGGAAGGCCCAAAACTCTTCCTGTATCTCTTACAGAACCTCTTGCCTCAATAGTTCCAAAAGTTATTATTTGGGCAACTTTGTCCCGCCCGTATTTTTTTGTTACATATTTAATTACCTCGTCTCTTCTATTATCTGCAAAATCCAGGTCTATATCTGGAGGAGAGGGACGCATCGGGTTTAAAAATCTTTCAAAAGGAAGGTTAAAAAATAAAGGATCAACATCTGAAATTCCCAAAGCGTAAGAAACAATTGAGCCGGCATTTGATCCGCGTCCCGGACCAACTGTAATCCCTTGAGCTTTAGCCCAATTTACAAAGTCGGCAACTATTAGGATATAGGTCTCATAACCTTTCTTAAGAATTGTTTGCAATTCGTAATCTGTCCTTTTCCTAATTCCTTTTGTAATTTTTTTATACCTTATTTTAAGCCCTTCTTCAACTTTCTCTTTAATAAATTCTGCGGGAGTTTTTTTACCGGGTACGTTAAACGATGGTAATATCCATCTTCCAAGTTTAATTTCCAAATCGCACATATCAGCAATTTTTGAAGAATTTTCAATTGCCTCGGGTATATTTAGAAAAAGTCCTAACATTTCCTCTTTGCTTTTTATATAGAAATCTGGAGAAAGAATCATCGATAACTTCCTGTTTTTATCATTTAGAGTAGTTTGAGTTTGTATGCACAAAAGAATTTCCTGGGCTTCTGCGTCTTGCGGATAAATATAATGGTTATCATTTGTTGCTACAAGAGGGATACTTAATTTTCTTGATAAATCTACTAATTTCTCGTTTAAAAGATCTTGGTTTTCTATATTAATATGCTTTTGAAGTTCCAGATAAAAGTTTCCTTCGCCAAATATTTTAGAAAGAGTCTTAGCTCTGTCTACAGCGGTTTCTTCTTGGCCATTTATTAATGGTTCCGATATAAAACCATTTAAACAAGAGCTTAAACATATAATGCCGCTAGCGTGTTCCTTTAAAAGCTCAAGATCGCTTCGCGGACGATAGTAATATCCCTCAAGGTTTGAAATAGAAATTATCTTAATCAAGTTCTTATATCCGGCCTCATTTTTTGCAAGAAGAATTAGATGATTAGAATCTGAGTCAAGCCCTGCTTCTTTATCATGCCTTGTTCTTTTACTTATATAAATTTCGCATCCAATTATTGGTTTTATATTTTGCTCAAGACATTCTTTATAAAATTTAATAGCACCGTACATATTTCCATGGTCTGTTATAGCTATTGCTTTCATATTCAGTTCTCTTGCTCTCTTAACCATCTCATTTATTTTGGATAAGCCATCCAATAGAGAATATTCAGAGTGATTGTGAAGATGGACAAAGTTTGTCATATTTATTTTTTACTTATTTTAACTCATTTTCTATCGCCTCTATTACTACCCTAGGGTCTACTTTCCCTTTTAAAGCCCTCATAACAGAACCGACTAAATATTGCAGGGCTTGGGTTTTTCCTTTTTTAAAATCTTCTACTGCTTGAGAATTATTTTTTAATACTTTTTTAACTGTTATTTTTATTTCTTCTTCATTTATATTGACATAAGTTGTGGCTGATTCGATGTTTCGAACTAATTTTGCGGGTAGAACCTCCTCAATACTTGGTTTCCTGTTCATAATAAACTTAGCAATTTTTTTTGCGTCTATATTTTTATTTTTTCCAATCCTTACGGCGTCCTCGAAATAATCTGCTATGGTTGTTTCTCTCGTGAGGATTTCAGTGTCATAATCTGATAGTTCATAGTCCTTCTTAAATCTCTTGAACTTTTCTTTCGGTAGTTCTCTCATTTGAGATTTGAGATTTGAGATTTGAGATTTTGCCCAACGTATAGGTGGTATATCAGGTTCAGGAAAATATCTGTAATCGCTCGCTTCTTCTTTTGTTCTTTGAGATATTGTCTTTTGTTTTGCTTCATCCCATCCCCTTGTTTCCTGTATTGGCGTTTGTCCTTTTTGCAAAATCTCTGTCTGTCTTCTTATTTCAAATTCAATGGCTTTTTCAACGAATCTAAAAGAGTTGATATTTTTTACTTCAATTTTATAAGATGGTAGCTTTCCATCTTTTGACAAGGAAATATTCGGTTCAAGCCTCATATCTCCTTTTTCCATATCTGCATTTGAAATTTCAAGATATCTTGCAATCTGCTGAATTTTTTGTAAGTATTCCTTAACGTCTTTTGCGTCGTCGAAATCCGGCTCTGTAACTATTTCAGCCAATGGAACCCCTGATCGGTTGAAGTCTATTAACGAATACCCCTCGTCTTTTTGATTTTTGATTTCTTGCCCTGAGCTTGTCGAACGGGTTGATTTTTGATTTCCAAGCTCGTGAACGAGCTTGGCTGTGTCTTCTTCCATATGCACTCGTCTGATTCTTATTTTTTTACCTGTTGAGAGTTTTATACTGCCGTTAACACAAAAGGGTTCGTCATATTGACTTATTTGATATCCCTTGGGTAAATCCGGGTAAAAATAGTTCTTCCTGTCAAATTTTGAAAAATGCGGGATTTTGCAGTTTAACGCCATTCCAAGCATTACACACCATTCAATTGCTTTTTTATTCGGCACAGGTAAAGCTCCCGGCAATCCAAGACAAACTGGGCAAGTATGGGTGTTGGGTTTTTTGCCGAAATAATCCGCAGAACACCCGCAAAACATCTTTGATCGTGTTTTTAGCTCAATATGCACCTCAAGTCCTATTACGGGTTTCATAATCCTGACTCCTCAACTGCTTTTCCAACTTGAAAAAGTCTTCCTTCTGAAAAATGAGGTCCTAAAATTTGTATTCCTGCGGGAAGATTGTCAATAAGACCCATAGGTATTGAAATACCCGGAATTCCCGCTAGATTTGCTGTTACTGTATAAATATCCGAAAGGTACATCGCAAGCGGATCAGAAGTTTTTTCGCCTAACTTCCAAGGAGGAGTCGGAGAGACGGGCGTGATAACAACATCCACTTTTTTAAATGCGTCATCAAAGTCTTTTTTTATTAAAGTCCTCACCTGCATTGCTCTTTTGTAGTAAGCCTCATAATATCCCGAGGATAAAACATACGTTCCAAACATAATTCTCCTCTTTGCTTCATCTGCGAAGCTACTTCTGTCGTTCCCGTATCTTATTCCGTCATATCTTGCAAGATTAGATGAAACTTCAGCAGGCTGAATTATATAGTAACAGGCAATAGCGTATTCTGTATGGGGAAGTGATATATATTCAGCAATTGCTCCTCGTGCTTCTAGTAGATTTATAGACCGTTCTATCTTTTCTTTTATTCTTTTATCAAGACCTTCTGAAAAATATTCCTTAGGGATCCCAATTTTTAAGTCTTTCACTCCTTTATTTAAGTAATTTTCGTAATCATCAACCTTTTTGTCTGGCATAGTTGCATCATTTGGGTCTTTTCCTGCTGTAACAGACAACATTAAAGCTGAATCTTCTACGTTTTTGGTAAAATGCCCGATACTGTCAAGAGATGATGCCATCGCAATTATTCCATATCTTGAAACTCTTCCGTAAGTTGGCTTAAGTCCAACAACATTACAAAAGCTTGCAGGGAGCCTGATCGAACCGCCGGTATCTGTTCCCGTTGACGCCAAGGACATATTTGCGGCAACAGAGACAGCAGAGCCCGAGCTTGAGCCTCCCGGCACATATTCTTCATCCCATGGATTTTTAGTAGGCCCAAAATCAGAATTTTCTCCGCTTGATCCGTGAGCCCACGCATCGCAGTTGGTTTTTCCAATTATAATACCACCAGCTTCTTTGAGTTTTTTTACAACTGTTGCGCTGTATTGCGGGATATAATTATCAAGAACCCTTGATGCGGCAGTAGTTCTTATTCCTTTTGTAAGATAAATATCCTTAAGGGAAATGGGAATTCCCAGAAGCGGGAAATTCTCCTCATCTTTTATTCTTCTATCCGCTTCTTTTGCTTCTTCTAGTGCTTCTTTAACGCAAACTGTTATGAAAGCGTTTAGATTTTTTCTTTCTTTTATTTCAGACAGACAACTATTTACCAATTCTATTGATGAGAATTTTTTCTTTGATAAACCTTCTTTTGCTTGCTTTAATGAAAGGGTATTTAATGACATTAGAATATTTTGGGAATTTTAAACATACCGTTATGATTTTTTTTGGAATTTGATAGCGCTTCATCTTGAGCAAAACATATTGTATTTATATCTTCTCTTGTCACATTCTCCAATCCTGTGGTTTGGTTTGTTTCTTCAATATTTTCGACATCTTTCTCGTTTAGTTTTTCGACATAAGAGAGAACCTCATTTAATTGCTTTTCGAATTTTTTTTCTTCTTCATTTGACAGGGGGAGATTGGCAAGCTTTGCTACATGTTTTACATTAATTTTCATAGATCAATTATATTCGGCTTTCGTAATTTTGGCAATGACTGAAGTCAACAAAAAACCTACTACTAAACTAATTAAGATATAATTTCTTGAAGTACTGATTTTCTTGCTTTCTTTTCAAAAAAATCATCAAGAAATGTCAGTTGAATTTTTCTTTTATACTTTATATTGAGTGCTTTTTCTATTAGATAATCGGCAAACTGTGGGTTTTTTGGCAAGATTGGTCCGTGAAGATATGTTCCAAAAGTATTTTTAAATATCGCACCTTCTGTTTTATCGATGCCATTATTCCCAAATCCTTTTAAGACTTGCCCAAAGGGCTTTACGTCCTTTCCAAGATACGTTCTTCCTCCATGATTTTCAAAGCCAACTATAATATGTTTTTCTTCGATCTTTCTATCTCCGACCTCGTAGGTCGTGGGCGTGAGACCTACGAGGTCAACTTCAACAACTATATTCCCAATCAGTCTTTCACTTTTTTCTCCGGGGTGTTCTGTATGTAGGTCTAGAATACCAAGTCCTGGGATTACATTACCATCTGCTTCTTTGTAGTATTTGCCTAAAAATTGATATGCGCCGCATATATAAAGTCCAGTGGTGCCAGCCTCTATTTTCTCTTTAAGTAATTTTATTTTATCTTTTGAAAGGTCGTTTGAGACAATTTTTTGTTGCTTGTCTTGTGCGCCTCCCATGAAAAAAAAATCACAATTTTTAAGTTCCTGCACGGAAAACCCCACGCTTAGTCTTTTTACTTTGGTATTTATACTTCTTAAAAAGCATCTTTTTTGAATAACAATTATATTTCCGCGATCACCATATGTACTCATTAAATCCGGGTATAGCCATCCAATGGTAAGGGAATATTGATGATTGACGATTGATGATTGACGATTTTTCATAAAATTGATTTCCCTGTTAAGATTTTTCTAAGATCCAGCATTGCCGAATATGTAGGAAGAACATATAGCACTTCTTTTCTGTTAATTTTTTTTAAACCGAATTTTAGTGCTTCTTTATAGTTTTCAAAGACACTTAATTTTTGATGCGAATTCTTAAAAGAATATTTCAATCTTACTGCCATATCGTAAGTTCTGTCTCCAGATACAAAAATATTTTTAAAACTGTCAATAAAGCGTTCAAAGTCCACATCCCATATCCAAGAAACGTCTCTTCCATCTGGTATTTTATTATTTAAAGCGATCAGAATATTTTTTCCTTTAAGTCCTTTAACGGTCATAAGAGACTGATTAAAGCTAACCGGATTTTTAGATAAAAATATCTGAAGCGTTTTGCCATTTATGTATATTTTCTCCTGTCTTCCGAAAGCGGGCTTAAATTTCTTAAGAACTCTTGTAATAAAATATTGATTAATTCCCAAGCTTTTTGATACTAAAACTGCCGCGTTTGTGTTGTAGCGGTTATAAAGACCTGGCAGGGGATACGATACTAATTTTTCAAGATTAGGAATAGGTCTTTTATTATCGCAGCTTTCACACATCCAATCTCCAAGATGAGAAAATGCAACCCTTTTATATAAGAGTTTTGAACCGCAATTGGGACAGTAGGTAGAATCTGAAGCATGTTCTAATTCTGTTTTCCTCATTTCATCTACGCCAAAGTAAAGGACTTTTGCTTTCGATTTTTTACCAAGAGAGGCAATTTGCGGATCATCCGAGTTTAAAACAAGAGTGGTTTTAGCCTTAAGTTTGCCAAAAGCCTTCCTCCATTTGTCCAAGATAATATTTACTTCTCCGTATCGGTCGAGCTGATCTCTAAATAAATTCAAACAGATAATAAAATCAGAAGAGAAAAATTTAAGCAGGGTAGGCAAAGTATTTTCATCAACTTCATAAATCGCGTATTGAAAATTTAAATTTCCAAAAAAAGTCGAATTTTTTATTATTGATGAGGCAACCCCGTTTATAAGATTTGCGCCTGCTTCGTTGTGGAAAACTTTATTATTATTAGTCTCAAGTATTTCTTTAATCAGCTTACCCGTAGTTGTTTTGCCGTTGGTACCTGCAACAAGAATAATTTTAAATTTTCTTTTTGTGAGAGTGTCTTTTAAAAAATTCTTATTAATGCTAAGAGCTATGTGGCCTGGCCAAGTAGAGCCTGATCCTAGATTTAGAAAACTGCTTAAAAAAACAAATATTTTGCCAAAAAGTATCAGAAAGAGATTCATAGAATGATTATACCGATTTCGAACAAAATCACATTAAGCGAAGGATTTTTATCCTCTCTTCAATCGGCGGGTGGGTGTTGAAGAGGTTGGCAAACCAACTACCTGATATTTTTCCTTTAAAAGGATTGGCTATATATAAATGAGCCGTTGCATTGTTTGCAACCTCGAGTGGCTCTTTGTCTTTGCTTATTTTCTCAAGAGCGGTAGCTAGTCCTTCCGGATATCGGGTTAAAAGAGCTCCTGATGCATCTGCAAGAAATTCTCGTTTTCGGGATACAGCAAGCTGAATAAGGGTTGCAATAATAGGAGATAGAATTGCAAGGACAATCCCGATCAACAAAAAAATTCCCTGAGCATCGCCTCTACCCCTCTCGTTTCTTCTTGATTCTCCATACCAAAGGCTCCTCATGAAAAAATCAGCCAAAAGCGCTACGAGTCCTACTAAAATTACAACAATAGCCATAAGCCTTATGTCGAAATTTCTAATATGCGACAATTCATGCGCAATAACTCCTTCAAGCTCTATTTTGTTTAATTTTTGTAAAATCCCTGTAGTTGCACATACAACCGCGTGTTTTGGATCGCGTCCAGTTGCAAATGCGTTAGGAGCTGAATCATCAATAATATATACTTTTGGCATTGGTATGCCTGCGCCAATACAGAGATTTTCAACAATTCTAAAAAGTTCAGGATTATCGTTTTTTTTAATTTGCTTTGCCTTTGACATTCCAAGAATTATTTTATCGGAATAATAATAGCTTGCAAAACTCATTACTCCTGAGGTTATAAGAGCCATTCCCGCAAACGATAAGCCATAACCTGAGGCATTGCCATAAACATAAAGCAATGTTGTTATAAAAATAACAAACAAGGCAATAATCAGCCAAGTTTTTAACTTGTTCGAGCTAATTTGAGAGTAGATGTTCATATCTGGGATCCTTCGCTTTGCTCAGGATGGCATTTTTTCAGAATGTCACCTTTACCGATTTTCTTTCTCCTTCTTCTGTCTCGAAGAATTCCTCTTCTTTAAAACCTAATCCACGACCAATAGGGCCACTAGGAAATTTAGCAAGAGTTGCGTTGTAGTCTCTAACATTTGTGTTATAAAATTGCCTAGCATAAGCAATTTTTGCTTCAATGCCAGAAAGCTCTTCTTGCAGTTTTAAAAAATTTTGAGAAGCTTTAAGATCGGGATAATTTTCCGATACCGCGAATAAGCTTTTAAGAGCGCCAGATAAAATATTGTCTGATTGGGCTTTCTCATGCGGAGAAGTTGCCTTCATAAGCGATGTACGTGCTTCTGTTACTTTTTCAAGTAATTCTTTTTCGTGCTTTGCGTATCCTTTGACTGTTTCGACTAGATTTGGAACTAAATCAACACGTCTTTTAAGCTGAACATCAATGCCAGAAAAAGCTTCTTTTATTCGAACTTTTCCAGTTGCAAGGCTGTTGTACGTAGACCAAATAAATAAAACTACGGCAACTACAAATCCTACTATAATTATCGTGGTTATGTCCATTTATAACTCACCTCCTTTTAGCCATTTCATAAAATGATTATACCCTAATGTATTTAATATGTCATTTTTCCCAGCCCACCCACGCCTTGCCATTGCTACACCGTATCTCATGAGATTCATCTCCGCGGTTGAATGACTGTCTGTATTAATTACCAACCTTACACCGTTTTGGATAGCTTGTCGAATTAAATCATCTGGCAAATCAAGGCGAGCAGGCCAGCTGTTAATTTCCAAAGCTTTATTAAATTTTTTACAAAAAGCAAAAACTTCATTCCAGTTGAGTTCATACCCCGGTCTTTCATTAAGCATTCTGCCTGTAGGATGGGCAAGTATTTTTGCTTTTTTATGAGATAATCCTTTTAATATTCTTTTTGTCATTGTGTGTTTGTTCATATTAAATAAACTGTGAATTGAGACTATTGCGCCATCCAAAAGATCCAGACATTTATTATCGATTGCTAGGCTTCCATTGGGTAAGATGTCAACTTCGAGTAATTTAAATATACGAACATTATTAATGTTCGAATTTATTTGTTCAATATTCTTATTTCTTTTTGATATTATCGCGTATACCTCACTTGATTCATGCTTTGATATACTTGGGTTGTGTTCGGAAAATCCAATATATTCGTAACCAAGTTCTTTTGCCTTAGTCATCATTTCTTGTATAGAATTTTTACCAAGGTCGTGACTAGGCTCAATTGGGAAACTTGAGTGAATATGCAAGTCTCCCTTGATGTCTTCAAGCTCTATTAATTTAGGCAACTTATGGGAAACTGCAAGCTCAATTTCTCCGGTATTTTCTCTAATTTCAGGAGGAATCCATTCCATTCCAAGAAAATTATAAAATTTCCTTTCGGTATCAAACTTTTGAAGCTTTTTTATTCTTCCCACTTTAATGCCATATTCGGAAAGAGACAATCCTTTTGTGATCGCATATTCGCGAAGAGCTATGTTATGGCTCTTACTGCCTGTAAAATGTTGAAGTAAAGATCCAAAAGCTTCAGGAGGTTGGACCATAAGATCGATTTGCCTCCCTCCTGAAACAAGCATGGAGGCTGTGATATCACCCTTTTCTATCACTCTTTCTTTATGAGGGTAAGAAATAAAATGAGAAATAACAGACTGCGGGTTATTTGAGGAAACTGCAATATCTATATCACCAACAGTTGCCATTTTCCTTCTTAAGCTTCCAAGCGGTTCGGCTGTTATAACAAATTTTGATTTTTTAAGATAATCGACGATCTTTTCAGCAATTTCCTGAGCGTAGGGAAGCACCATTCTGGTTGTTTTTCCCTTACCCTCTCTAAATTCCGAAATCGCTCTTAAAATATCACCTTGGGATTTTTGTCCAAAACCGTCAAGGAAGGCAATTTTGCCCTGTTTTGCCGCTTTCTCAAGCTCATAAATTGCAGTTTCGGGATTATCTAATTTGAATTCTTTAACAAGTTTATATGCTCTTTTGGGCCCAAAACCCGGAATTTCCAAAAGAGGAAATACCGAAGCTGGTATTCCTTTTAGCGCCCACTTAAAATGCTTTACCTCACCCTTCTTGAATAGCTCTATGAGGTGAGATCTTATGGTATTTCCGATCCCAGGCAGAGTATCGAGCTTATTTTCATAATAAAAATCCTTAATTTCGGAAGTTAAATTTGCGATTGTATCAGATGCTTTTTGATAAGCAATAATTTGAAAGCGGAATTTTTTTTCGTTCTTAATCGTATAAGCTGCTGCAATATTTCTTAAAAGTTTTGAAACCTGTTCGTTAGTCATTTAAGAAATGATATCAAAGCATTGATATTTCGACAAGGCTCAATATCAATCCTGAGTTACATCGAAGGATTGACTATAATTCAATTATTTGTTAGGATACTTGAGGCTTGGGGTGGTAGCTCAGTTTGGCTAGAGCGCTTCCCTGTCACGGAAGAGGTCGCGGGTTCGAGTCCCGTTCACCCCGCAAAAAATGTAATTCCTGCCAAGCCTCTAAAACTTCTGCTCAGAAAGGAGGTATATGCCAAAACAAGGTAGAAAAAAAACAAAAGAGGGTAGTAAAAATAATTTCTTTTTTAAAATTAAATGGAGTGAATCGTATGTCAGTCTTTTGTTGGGGCTTGTAGTAATTGTTGCTGTTGCAGCTTTGGGAATAATTTTTGTAAAATCGCAAAGAACTACAGAGACGAGTTCAACGCAGCTTAATCCTTCTATTCAGATTCAAGAAGAAAAAAACGCAAATAAGGATAGCAATCAAAAGACATACACAATAAAACAGGGAGACAATCTTTGGACAATATCGGAAAATTTCTACAAATCTGGGTATAATTGGGTAGATATTGCAAAAGTAAACAATCTGGAAAATCCGGGAATGATTTTCGCAAGAAATAAACTCGTGATCCCAAAAGTAGAACCAAAAATTATTACTGTTATCACTTCGGAAAAACAAGAGATAGGCAAATCCATTGCCGGAAATTTCTATACTATCGAGAAAGGCGACAATCTTTGGGATATAGCAGTAAGAGCTTACGGAGACGGATTTTCATGGACAAGGATTGCAAAGGCAAACAGCTTAGACAATCCCGATTTAATATTCTCAGGAAATGTTTTAAAAATCCCGCGGTAGTTTGATATAATAAACTTGCGCGGTGGTAGTTCAGTGGTAGAATGTCTCCTTCCCAAGGAGAAGGTCGCCGGTTCGAATCCGGTCCACCGCTCAAAGGAAGCAACGGAACGTCTATTATTTCCCGCTCAAACAATGAAAGAAAAATTTGTTAAACCAGATGATCCAGTTCTTGTAAAGATAGCTCAAGGGATTAAACCAGAGGAAGTTGAATCTCCAGAAACAGCTGCAATAATTGAATGCGTGATTGATGTCGTTTACGGTAAGCAGGCAGACAGAAATAAACCTCTTTTGGTTGGGTTAGCTGCTCCCCAAATAGGTATTTCTAGAAGAATTGTTCTAATCGATGTTGCTGCTAGAGGAAAAGGTAATATTGGTGACTTAAGAGTCTACATAAACCCGGAGATTGTTTGGAAGTCAGAGCAAGAAAGTGAATGGTATGAGGGATGTTATCCTACAAGTAGAGTCTGTGGAATTGTTTCAAGACCTACAAGAATAAGAATATTAGGACTAACTCAGGAAGGGAAGTCAATTGAAGAAGAACACGAAGGATATACTGCCAGGATATTTCAACATGAAATAGATCACTTAAATGGCATAGAATTTGTTTCCCATATTACCGATGATGATAAATTACATTGGGTAGAGGAGGAAGAATTTCCAGAATATAGAAACAATGAGGGTTGGAGAAAGTGGTCTAAAAAATGTCCTCGCGAGAAGTGGGAAAAGATTAAAGGTATCCAACAATAACCAGAATCCTTCTCTCTGAACGATTTGATAAATTCAAAAGCCTCTGGTCAAAAGCCGTAAACGCAATGTTAAATGTTCCCAATTGACGGGGTTTCTGTGATTTGATAACAGATTTTAGTTGCAAGGATTCCAAAACTTTTAATACTAACAATTGTCAATGTTCTTACTTGACTGTATGCAATATATGTGTTATTGTGTAATTAATCATTAGGGAGAAAACGAACCTTAGACTACGTGTCTATGAGCAACGCCTCCCATTTTTTTTGGTTTAAATTCAAGCTTATTTTTATCGTAAATAATAAAAGTCTTATATTTTTGAAACGGTTTCAATAAAGACGACTCGGATTTAACATTTGGGATAACTATTATTAATAATTTTCCTTTCCCAACTAAGAATTCGTGCAGGCAGTAAAAATCTCCATCTCCCGATACTATTACCGCTTTATCATAATTTTTGTATTCAACAGCAGCTGAATATAATACTAATTCTGCATCTACATTTCCTTTTGGCTTACCCTGATTGTCTTTAACCGTAGGCTTAAAAACTAGATCATAGCCATATGATCTTAGTTTTTTGTACATTCTTTCATTTTGCTTAATATAACCGATAAAAAGAAAAGCTTTTTTTACCCTAAACTTGTCAGATAAATATTTTCTAAATTTTTTAAAATCCAACCTCCATCCTCTGTATATTAACTTCTTATTGCGATAAAGATTCTTACTAGTACCTAAATTCAAATTTTGACTATCAACAAAGGCATAAACTACTTCTTTTTTCATCACAAATCTATAATAACACAAAAGCTTGCTATCGAGTTGGAAATTCCCCATTGACGGGGTTTTTCTGATTTGATAAGATAAATCGTGCCCCTATCAAATAAAAAACATAAAACCAAGTATATTTTTGTTTCAGGCGGTGTAATCTCCGGCATCGGAAAAGGAACAACCGCTGCATCAATTGCGTTTCTTCTCAAAGCCGCAGGCTATAAAGTTGCTCCTATAAAATTTGAGAACTATCTAAATCTTGATGCCGGTACGATAAATCCTATTGAACATGGCGATCCCTTCTTGTGCGAAGACGGTACAGAAGCAGATATGGACATAGGAAGCTATGAGAAATTCTTGCATGAGGACATGGGAAAAGAGAATTTCGTCACGATGGGGGATATCTACAAGACTGTCATCGATAGGGAAAGACGGTTTGAATACAACGGAGAAGATGTTGAGGCAATCCCCTATATTACGGATGAAATAATAAAAAGACTAGACCATTTGGCAAGAAAGAAAAACGCAGATATCGTTACGATTGAACTGGGCGGAACAGCAGGCGAATATCAAAACGTACTTTATTATGAGGCATCAAGAATCTTAACGCTTAAAAGGCCCGGTGATGTAATCCATATCCATGTAAGCTATGTACCAACTCCGGGTCATCTGGGAGAACCAAAAACAAAACCGACCCAGCTATCTATTAAGATGCTAAATTCTATGGGAATTCAGCCCGATTTTATAATCACAAGGTCCGAAAAGTATCTGGATCAAAGAAGAAAAGACAGACTTGCTCTTTTTTGCAGCATGCAAGAAGAAGACATAATTTCAAATCCTGACCTTGGGTCTATTTACGAAATCCCAATTGTTCTTAATAAACAGGATTTGGATCAAAGGATTCTTAAAAAACTTCGGCTTTCGGTTCGAAAACCGAAATTGGCAGCTTGGACAAATCTTATTGAAAAAATAAAAGCAAAAGGCAAAAAAAATATAGAGATTGCTATAGTTGGAAAATACTTCGGCACAGGAGATTATCAATTAAGAGACTCCTACGCTGCTTTATTTGATGCAATAGATCATGCTTCGTGGAAACTTGGGGTAAATAGCAAAACACACTGGATTGATGCTGAAAAAATAGAGCGGGAAGGCATTGGGCTTATTGGAAATCCGGATGGAATCATAGTTCCAATAGGTTGGGGAGAACGTGGAGCAGAGGGAATGATAGCTGCCGCAAGCTACGCAAGAAATAAAAAGATTCCTTACTTGGGCCTTTGCTATGGAATGCAACTTTCGGCAGTTTCGTTTGCAAGAGATGTAATAAATTTTAAAGATGCAAATACAACGGAAAATAATCCAAAAACAAAACACCCGGTTATTCATCTTATTCCAAAGCAAAAAGAATTTATGGAAAAAAGGGCATATGGAGGAACAATGAGATTAGGAGCATGGGACGCAATCGTAAAAAAGGATTCTATGGCATTTGATATCTACAAAAAATACAATGGATTTTTAAATATTGAAAAAGGATTAGTAAGCGAAAGACATAGGCATCGTTACGAATTCAATGATAGATTCACAAAAGATTTTGAGAAAAAAGGACTTGTTATAAGCGCAAGGTCGGTTGTTGAAAATCTTGCGGAAATTATTGAACTTCCCAAAGACAAGCACCCATTTTATATTGCAACGCAAGGCCATCCTGAATATAAAAGCAGACCCCTCAATCCTCACCCTATTTTTCTTGCCTTTATAGAAGCTTGTAAAAAAACCTAGATTTAGGCTATAATGAATCCTTATGATAGATTTGAATTTTAAACCAGGAGATATAGTAAAAGTTCACCAAAAAATTAAAGAAGATTCAAGGGTCAGGTCGCAAGTATTTGAAGGAGTTGTTTTGGGAATTAAAGGCAGGGGAGAAAACAGAACCTTTACTGTTAGAAAAACTGTTGGAGATATAGCTATCGAGAGAATATGGCCTATATATTCGCCAAACATTCAAAAAATTCAAGTAAAAGGTCACATAAAAAACAAAGTAAGAAGAGCAAAACTTACTTATCTTCAAAAATCTTAATAAATGAAAATTGCAAATCCAATTGCAAGAATTGGTGAAGAGTTTGCTTCGAATTTTCTTCGAAAAAAGGGATACAAAATAATCGAACGGAATTTTAGAAAAGGTTATGGAGAAATAGACGCAATAGCAACTAAAGATAATACGCTTGTTTTTATAGAGGTGAAGACAAGAGTTTCTGATAATTTTGGAGCACCATTTGAAGCTATTACTCCCTGGAAATTAAACTCTCTTGTAAAAACCGCTCAATTTTATAAGAAACTCCATCCAAATCTTCCCGATTCATTAAGAATAGATGCTGTTTCCGTTAAACTTAAGAATGATAGAACCTTAAAGGATATTCATATTTTGGAAAACATTAGCGGATTCTAATATTCTTCTTTAATTTCTCTTATTCTGTCTCGAAGCTGCGATGCGGTTTCAAAATCAAGACTTTTGGCGGCCATTTGCATCTCTGACCTCAATTTTTTTATTAAGATTTCCTTTTCATCCGGCAGGAGAATTTCCTTACCCAATAACTTAAAAAGTAAATCACTTGTGTTTTCTTCTTCAATTTCTTTTTCTATTAACTTTGCTCTTATTTCTTTTTCTATACTTTTTGGGGTAATTTTATGTTTCTTGTTGTATAAAAGCTGAATCCTTCTTCTTCTTCTTACTTCTTTTATAGCCTCCTTCATTGAGAAAGTCACGTTATCTGCATATAAAATTACTTCTGAATCTATATGTCTTGCGGCTCTTCCCATTGTCTGGATTAAAGAAGTTTTGCTTCTTAAAAAACCTTCTTTGTCTGCATCTAAAATTACTACAAGGGAAACTTCGGGCAGATCAAGCCCCTCCCTTAATAAATTAATTCCTACAATTACATCATATTCGCCAAGTCTTAACTTATCTAAAACATCCTGCCGGTCTAGGGTCGCTATATCAGAATGAAGATATGAAACCTTTAGTCCTTTTTCTTCAAGAAAAGAGGAAAGATCTTCTGCCATTCTTTTGGTAAGTGTTGTAACAAGGACTCTTTCTTTCTTAAGAGACCTTTTTGTAATTTCTTTTATAAGATTTTCTATCTGATTTTTTGTTGTTCTTATGTGAATTTTAGGATCAAGAAGACCGGTGGGTCTAATTAATTGCTGGACAATTGCATTTTTATACTCACTTGCAAGTGATAATTCATATTCATTAGGAGTTGCGCTAACATAAATTAGCTGCGGCACTCTTGCCATAAATTCATCGTATCTAAGGGGTCTATTATCAAGTGCGGATAGAAGTCTAAACCCGTAATCAATTAGAACTTCTTTTCTTCTCCTGTCCCCATTATACATACCTCGGAGTTGGGAAAGCGTAATATGGGATTCGTCAATTACGCAAAGCCAATCATTATCTGCTGCTTTTTTAAAATAATCAAGAAGAGTATAGGGAGGCTCTCCTTCTTTTCTGTCGTCAAAGTATCTTGAATAATTCTCAATTCCGTTTACATACCCAACTTCTCTTATCATCTGCAAATCGAAATTTGTTCTTTGCGTAAGTCTTTGAGCCTCAAGGAGTTTATTGTTTTTTTTCAATTCCTCAACTCTTGCGGCTAAATCTTTTCGGATCTTTGAAAAAACATCATTATATGTCCTTGGGTCTGTCATATAGTGTTTTGCAGGATAAATTACAGCACCTTTTTGAGAAATAATTGTATCTGCGGTAAGAGGGTCAAAGTCGATAATCTCTTTGACTATATTGTTTTTTATTTCTATCCTTATCCCAAAATCGGAATACGCGGGGAAAACATCAATAGATTCTCCTCGCACTCTGTATGTCCCTCTTTTAAATTCGTATTCGTTTCTGTCGTATTGAAGATCCGTAAGTCTTAAAATAATATTTTTTCTGTCTATTTTCATACCCTTCCTAATCTCTAAAATAAATTTTCCATATTCAACAGGAGACCCGAGGCTATAAATGCAGGAAACAGAAGCTACAACAATTACGTCTTTTCTGGTCAAAAGGTTTGCTGTTGCAGAAAGTCTTAATTTATCAATCTCCTCATTAACCTCTGTCTCTTTTTCTATATATGTATCGCTTTGAGGTATGTATGCTTCTGGCTGATAATAATCGTAGTATGAAACAAAATAGGAAACTGCACTATGAGAGAAGAAATCTCTAAATTCCTGATAAAGCTGAGCTGCTAAGGTTTTATTATGAGAAATCACGAGAGTTGGTTTTTGAACTTTCTCTATAACATTTGCAAGCGTAAAAGTCTTTCCGCTACCGGTAACACCCAAAAGCACTTGATAAGGAGTATTTTTAATTATATTTTTAGAAAGCGCATCAATAGCCTGGGGTTGATCTCCGGTTGGCTTAAACTTTGACACCAATTTAAATTTCATACATCGATTATTCTACCATAATTAATAGCTTCTGAGACACTTTGAATATTTTTGTCATATTGACATTGTTCTAACTTTTTTCGTATAAAATACTAGTACTTCGAGATTATCAGTTGGCTAGAGCGAAGTCGAATGCATATGCCAGGTGTCATCTACAGAAAAGAGAGGGAGCTTTTAGAATATCTTGCTCAATTTCAAGCGCAATATGGCTATTCGCCAACCTTAGCAGAGCTTGCAAAGGCTACGGGACATCGGAGCAAATCCACTGTCCACGCACTTATTAGAGCCTTGGTAGAAAAAGGCTACGTTCAGAAAGTCGAAGGAAATACCCGTGTTCTTAAAATCATAGAAGATAAAGTTAGACTATCCTTTAGGGGAATTCAGCCCTCAATTGAACTTCCTTTAATGGGATACATAGCAGCAGGTAAACCTTTGGAGCCACATACTGATCCAAACGCTACCTTTCAGATATCCGCCTCTATGATTTCGGGAAAACATACATCCTACACTTTGCAAGTAAAAGGCGATTCTTTAATAGAAGACGGTATTTTAGATGGCGATTATGTTGTAATAGAAAAGGCTCAAGAAGTTGTAAGCGGCGACATAATTGTAGCAATTGTTGATGACAATCTTGCAACTCTTAAAAAATATTATAAAGAGAATGGTAAGATAGTTTTAAAACCAGCGAATTCAGAAATGGAGCCAATTTATCCTAATTCTTTAAAAGTGCAGGGAAAAGTGGTGGGAGTAATTAGAAAATTTTGATTATTTTTTTCTCAATTTAATAATCTTTAGCTTGTGGTTTAAATATATCAGAATAAAGAAAATAATAATACCCAAAATTATAAAATCGAATTTCCTGAAGTATTGCTCTAAAACATTCCATCTGCTTTGGAAATAAAACCCTATATAGGTTAGGAAAATTGACCAAATTATAGAACCTACAAGTGTATAAGATGAGAATTTCCATATATTCATTTCAAAAATACCTGCGGGGAGAGATATAAACGTTCTTACAGCAGGAAGAAGTCTACTAAAAAATACAATACTATCTCCATATTTCTTAAACCATCTATTTGCCCTGTCTAAATCGTGTTCGTTAACCAAAATGAGTTTCCCGTATTTTCTAATATTTTTGACAATTATATTTTCCTCAAGAAAATAGCCAATGTAGTAAGCAATAAGCGAGCCTACGAGATTGCCTATAGCTCCTGCTAATACTACTGGAATAAAAGAAAGATTTCCTTTTGCCACAAGGAAACCAGAAAAGGGCATCGTAATTTCTGAGGGAATTGGAATAAGAGCTGATTCAAGAGTCATTAAAATAAATATTCCAAGATAGCCGGTGGATTGTATTAGGTGTATAATTGATAGAGTAATCTGCTCAAGCATTTTATGGGAATTTTATATATTGTATCAACACCGATTGGAAATTTACAAGATATAGGAGTAAGGGCAGTTAAAATTTTAATAGAAGTTGACATAATTGCCTGTGAAGATACAAGAAAAACCGGCTTTCTTCTTGAAAAAATAAAGGATTTATATATGAAACTTTTTTCTCTTGCGACAGATATAAAAAGACAAAATTTAGTTTCCTATTACGAACAGAATGAAGAGAAGAGAATTCCTGAAATTATAAATTTTTTAAAAGAGGGGAGAAACGTGGCTCTTGTGTCTGATGCAGGCACTCCCGCAATCTCTGATCCGGGATTTAAATTAATTCGAGAATGTATAAAACAGGGAATAAAAGTTGAATCTATTCCCGGTCCATCATCTGTGATCTCTTCGCTCGTTGTATCAGGTCTTCCAACAGATAAATTTCTTTTTGCAGGCTATCCGCCCAAAAAACCAGGTCATAGGAAAATTTTTTTCACAAAACTTAAGCAAGCAAAAGAAAAAGTTAAACTTACTTTAATTATCTTTGAAGCTCCCCATAAACTCTTACGAACGTTAGATGAAATTAAAGAAATATTCGGGGATGTTGATTTGGTTTTAGCCCGGGAGCTGACAAAAACTTTTGAGGAGGTAAAACGAGACAATCTTTCAAGTTTAATTAGTTATTTTGAAAAGAAAAGTCCTAAGGGAGAGTTTGTAATACTTCTATAAAGCTTTAATCTGGTCTTCAATTTCAAGCAATCTATTATACTTTGCAACATTTTCGCCCCTTGCTGTTGCGCCAAATTTTACATAATCCGAAGAAACTGCCGCGGCAAAGTCAGCTATAAAATCGTCTGTTGTTTCAGCACTTGTAGCTGACACGATTATTTTAAGACCTGCTTGTCTTGCAACTTCTACAACAGCTAAAGTTTCTATTACCGTACCAACTTGACTAGGCTTAACTACAATACCTGAAATTGCTTTTTTATCTAAAGCTATCTGAAGTCTATAAGGGTTAGTGGATGTTAAGTGATCTCCTGCAACAATAGTATTTGCAGAAATTCTATTTGTAAGATCGACCCACCCATTCCAATCCTCCTCGTATAAAGGATCTTCAAGATAAAGCAAGTGGAATTTTTTATTTAGATTCTCATAGTAAGTTGTAAGATCAGAAGATGAAAATTGCATAGCAGAATCCTTAATCTTATACTTTCCCTCACTATAGAAGCTGTTAGAAGACGCATCAATTCCCAAAAACACATCAAATCCCACACGAAAAGCAGTATTTTCTATCGATTGTTTTATTATATTAAGTCCGTCTTCGTTTGTCGCCAGGTTTGGAGCAAAACCTCCTTCGTCCCCAACAAGAGTGGGTAGATTTTTAAACCCTAAGTCATTCCTTAAAGTACTGTATATATTTGCTCCCATCTCCAAAGATTCGCTGTAAGGTTTTGAACTGACTGGAATGACTAGAAACGACTGAAAATCTAAATTTCCACCAGCGATTTTTCCACCATTTAAGAGATTAAAGATGGGTGTTGGAATTTTAAGAGGATTACCTTCTTTTTTTATAAATTCTCGAAGATAAACAAAAAGGGGGAGAGCAGAACTTTTTGCAGCGGCTCTTGAGACTACCATGGAAAGGGCAAGCATGGCATTGGCCCCAAGTCTTGATTTGTTCTGCGTACCGTCAAGCTCAATCATAATTTTATCTATCTCTTGCTGTTTATTTACCTCAATACCTATGATTCTAGGCGCGATAATACTTTTAATATTTTCTATTGCTTTTAAAACGCCTAAGCCTTTGTATCTATCTTGATCATTATCAATAACTTCTGCAGCTTCAAACCCTCCCAAGGAAGTCCTACCCGGAGAAGAAGCAGTTGCTAAAGTGCCGTCAGCTAAAACCAAAGCTACCTCAACCGTAGGATGACCTTTGGCATTTAAAATTTCTCGCGCCTCAATCTTTTTAATTTTAGCCATAACAGAAGATTATGATTTTCTACTTAACTGTTTTTTAAAATAGTCTACCCAAGGAATGACGCTTGGATCCTGCCCATACAACATCGCAAGATAAAATGATAGATAGCCACCAAATGATAAAACCTCAAGCACCTGAGAGAGCTTACCGTTTGAAAAGGGTTTAAACTCAACCCACGAAACGTCATTTTTTTCAATTACACCCTTTGTCAGTTCATACCGCCTTCTTAATTTATAAGAGTATAAATCAGAACCAATAAATAAAACTTTGAGTTTTTTGTCTTGTGGGTTCTTGAGACCTTCCATTAAATGATGGTTTAGCTCGGGAAGCTCAGAATACGCAGAAAAACTTTTTGCAGTTTCGTTTATTTGATTTCTAATTATATGGGCGTTTCCATTAAGATGTTCTGCTGCAATTATAACCGGTATAGAATTATGAATTTTTTGAGCTAATTCTATCGATCGCCCTTTTATTTGATCTTCATTCTTTCTTATTGTCAAAATAGCCTGGCTTACCTCATCATCAGAAACAGAAATGTAACCTAGGTTATTAAACATTCCAATTGTTCCCAAAGCCATATATCCCGTACCAAAACGAGGCTGTTGTGAAGGATTATATTTTTGGTCAAACACAATCGCAGGAATATTGTTCTGTCTCACTATGTCAAGAGCTTTCCCGCCGTTCGTTAGAGCTACTAGTAACAGTTTCTTTTCTAATGCTGTCCGTACGCAATTAAGAGGTTCCTCAGTGTCCCCAGAATAAGAGGAAAGGATTACTAGAGTATTTTGGTCCGCAAACCCTGGCAAGCGATAATCCCCTAAGGAAACTAAGGGAACTTTTAGTGAATCATGATATAAAGCACGTAAAACATAAGCGCCGTACATGGACCCACCCATGGCGCATAAAACAATATTTTTGACGTTTTTTAAATTTTCGAGAAATACGACTTTTTTTGATAATTCCCAAATATCTACGCACTGATCTGGCAACATATCTAACGACTCATACACGTTGTTCGGATCATGTTTTTTTATTTCTTCAAGATCTCTCAAGTCAACCATGATATGATAGTAACATTAGTTTTTACTATTCGCAATCCTTACAGCATCCCTAGAGCCTCATTATCTAATAACCGGTTTACCAATAGTTTTCCGATACGGGATCGGGATAGATATGACGAACCGGTATAATTCAACACTACGGCTATAACAGTATTAAATTTTCTTATTGAGAATATGAATTGCTTCATCATGCAATAACCCGTTTGTACCAATAAATCCTCGGCCAAAAATGTCCCATGGTTTTCCATCGATATGCGTTATTCTTCCTCCAGCTTCTTCAATAATTACTTTAAATGGCGCAGAGTCCCATGGCTGCGCATATACGTCAATTGTTGCGTCAATGCTTCCACAGGAAAGTAAGAAATGACCATATGTAGGTTCGTATCCTCTCACGCTACCTACTATGTCAACTAATTTCAATAGAGGCTTCTTATTTTTAAAATGTCTTAAGCTTCCAAAGGTAAGATAACATTTGCTTAGATCGCTTATATTCGACGTGTAAATTTTTTTAAGACCGCGATGTGCCCCTTTACCTCTTTCGGCATACATTAATCCATTGTGTAGTAAGGGGAAATAACAGACACCAAGCATTACTTCACCTTTTTTGTACAATGATATCAGAATACACCAAAACGGAATGTTCCTCGTAAAACATCTCGTCCCATCGATGGGGTCAATTATCCAAAAGGTTTCTTCCTCTTTGTCTCCGCCTGTTTCCTCAGCGAGAAACTTTGCGTTTGGTATGCGGGATAATATAAAAGACCTAATCGCATCCTCAGTTTGAAAATCCGCTTCAGTAACTACGGTTTTATCTTTTTTGATACTAACGAGCATTTTTTTTTCATAATATTTTAACGCCGTTTTCGCACCAATCTTGGCTGCTTCAATTGCAATTCTTAGCTCATTTGACATATTTATTATAGATCTAAGCCCGATTTTCCCTTTTATGCCAATCGTTTATAGCGTATCTATGCTTGTATGCAATATGCTCTGGAAGCTGATCTGGTATAAAATATTTCCAATTCTTATGTTCTTTGCTCAACCTAATTTTTCCCTTAGAAGTTCCATAGAAAATAATATCTACGTGCATACCGCGTGGATCGTCATCAATTAAATATACTCCTGTTATTCCTTGGACAGCAATCTCTAGTCCGGTTTCCTCTTTTGTTTCTCTCTTGATTGCATTCTGAGCCGTCTCCCTGTAATAGATGAACCCTCCCGGCAGAACCCAATAATTTTTAAAGGGTTCATCTGCTCTTTTAAGCATTAGTATTTCCCCATCTTTATGAAGAAGAATACTCACAACAGGTTTTGGATTATTCCAAAAGATAAAACCACAGTTACTGCATTTTTTGACTTTCTCGTTGTCTATTGCTTGCGGAACTAGATTGCTTGCACAATGAGGGCAGTATACATAGAGATCCTTCTCTTTTATTGGTTTGCTCATTATCTATAGATTAATGGGAGTCATATTGACGATTCCAATCAAGATGAACCTCCGGAAAATTTTTTAAACTATCCTCAACGAATCCCTTAAGTCGAACAAGTCCCTCGGGAGTTTTTGCTTCTACTCTTAGTACGACAATAGGCCCGGTATTTGATGCTCTAAACAAAAACCATCCGTCATTTGTGTATCCACGTATACCATCAAGATCAATAACCTCAGTGCATAGGGGTCTGAAATAGCCTACTATTCGTTTTACCAGGTCGAACTTGATATCATCAGATACTCCAATTCTGTATTCCGGCGTAGCATAGTATTTAGGGAACGCATCGATGATCTGTGATAGTGTCTTATTTTTTTCTGCCAAAATCCTTAATACTTGGCACATGGCGTGAACAGCGTCATCAAATACGTACCAATCCTTTGTTATCCAGTAATGACAGCTCATCTCTCCGCAGAGAAGCGCTTTTTCTTCATAAACTTTTTCATCGAGCAGGGAATGTCCTGTTTTCCAAAAGATAGGAATACCTCCGAGTCTTTTTGTTTCATCAACTACCATCTCCGAATCTTTTAGCTCAACTATTACTTTTTCACCAGGATTTTTGGGTAGGTAATCTTGTACCAATAGTGTAAGGATTATGTCTCCCAACTGAATTCTTCCCATATCGTCAACGAAGCCTACACGGTCAGCATCTCCATCGAACAGTATGCCTACGTCCGCCTTATTGTCTAAAACTTTTTTAATGAGATCTTTGTAAGCATCGATAACAACCGGGTCAGGAATATGAGGAGGATTGGTTGGGTTAAACTCTGAGTAAAGTTCTATGACTTCACATCCTAAATCTCTTAATAGATTGGGCACAAAAAGCCCTGCGATCGCAGCACTTGAGTCAACTACCACTTTTAACTTCTTTTTAAGTTTTATTTTCTTTTTGATTTCTTCGTAATAGTCTTTGTTTCCTTGTGGCCAAGAAGTAATCTTGCCAGTCCCATTTATGAATTCACCTTTTCCCATAAGCTCTCTTATTTGCTGTATTTCCAGACCAGATATCGTATTGTGACCATGACATAATTTAAACCCGTTATACTGCGGTGGATTATGGCTCGCAGATACCATCACGCCACCGTCAATTTTGTAATATTGTCTTGCGAAGTACATGGTCGATACAATAGCAATCCCCAGATCAAGTACGTTGCATCCCGTAGAAATTAAGCCCTCCATTAGAGCTTTCTGATAAGGCTCTGAGGTAGTTCTAGTATCGCGAGCAACTACTACATCTTTTGTTCCCTGACTCTTAAGATATGTTCCATAAGCTTTACCCAAAACCAATGCAAATTCCTTATTAATATCATGATCAACAATTCCTCTTATATCGTACTCCCTAAATATTCTTGGGTTAATTTTCAGCATAAATTTTATGGATAGGCATGTTTTTTAATATTAAATTTCCAACAAAAAAAAGTCAATGGCGTTAACTAGCGGCATTGAAAGAGTGCCGGTTTTGTAGGAAAGATCTATCTTATATAGTTTTTTGTAAATTTTTGTTAAATGATCTTGATCAAAAAAACCTGCCTGCTTTAAAAGCCTTTGTTTTTGCCATGGGGCAAGCTTTTTTACTTCCTCAATTTGAAACTTTGAACTTTTATCTATTACTCCCAAAAGAAGCCGAATCTGGCGAACAATCATAAAAACTATAATCTCCTGCGCAGATGTCTTTAAAATCTGGTGAAAAGTTTCTAATAAAAATTTTCCATTCCCCGGCTTTAGAGATTCTAAAAAGCTAAATAAAATTTTAGGATAGTTAAAAGTCTTAACTGCGGATTTTGGAAAAAGATTTAGATATTTTGATAATGCTTCTTTTTCCTCCCAAATAACAATGTTTCTTTTTTCATTTTCTTTTAATAAAGATGCTATTTCTTTTAACTCGCTGTCTGAACGTTTTTTAGAGAAGAGATTTTCTAAAACAATATTTTTTTCTTCATCAAGAAAATTTGTTCCCTGAAAAAATTCCGCTAAATCCGCTATTGTTATTTTTTCTCCTTCAAATGTCCGAAGACTTAAGAATTCATTTTTTTTCTCAAAGAGGTACTCTCTTGAGGAAATAGAATCCTGCCCGTTTATTATTGTAATCATAAAGAATTTTTATACTCTTTAAATAATTTGTTTGTCAAAGACCCCAAATGTCTCTTTCTTATGCGGTGGTGAAGAAGAGCACCTGAAAAATTTTTAGGAATGTGCAAAAGTTCGTGAATTAAAACTTTTTTTCGATTATCCTCCGGAAGCTTATCGTAATGTTTTGATAAAACTTCTATTACATAAGCAGCTTCTATAGACAGGGCTTTTTGAAATATTTTAGGCATTGCCCAAATTCTTGCATACGATCTTGATTTTGAGCCGTAGCTTCTAAAACAAAATATTCTTGAGGATTTGATATGCGGAAGTTTCAAAACTTTAAGAATTTTCTTTATATCTTTTTTAACATCTTTTGCCTCTTTCCACTCCATATACTAATACTACAAATACTACCAATAAATACCAATAATCCAATATTCAAATATTTGTTTATTTGAGATTTGTGGCATTGGTATTATTATCAAGTATGTTTATCTGCAACATAGGAAGCACCGTATGCTTCGGGTTTTGTCTTTGCCACAAATCCATTACCTGTTACCATTCCCACGACTTCTTTTATCATATCTCTAGTGTCTCCGTGTTCTCCAACATCTATATGAATTTCTAAATTGTAGGAAGGCATCTCACCGTTTAATTTCTTTTTAAGAAGCGGCACAAAAGAGAATGCAAAAGCAAGAGAGCTCATTGTCTCAGCATAAATTTTTTCTCTCAAACTATGTATGTTTGATTGAGAAACTTTTTTCCAGAAATATTTTCCTCCAAAGCCTTTACGATGAACAAGAACTGCGGTAACAAGACTGATCTGTCTGTTGCTTTTTCCTAAACCTTTCTCGTGGGAATCTGTTCCTATTACCAAGCTATATTCTGCACCTGGATCTTCTTCTAAAAACACCTTTATATAATTTATAACATCCCCGATTCTTAATTGTCCGTAAGTTACGCTTTGGTAAAATCCATTTACAACCTGATACTCATCCATATTTTAGGACTTATTATACCACAATTATTAAGACTTGCTATCATCCTATAGTTTAAAACCGAGAGTTTTTGTTATACTTTCCAAAAATAGAATCAGAGTACCTTCGTCTTTTTTATTTTTCTTTAAAATTCTTTTTGCAACTTTTAAAACCAGCTCAAGCGACCGAGGGGTATTTACGTCATCATCCATAATTTTAATGAACTTATTGAAATAAGATGCGCCAATTATCTTTTTACTAGAGGAATTTTTTTGTTTTACAGCTTTTTTAACTATATTAATACAATTCCTGGCATATTCAAGTTCTTTTTCCTCATATTCCCAAGGTTGTTTATAATGGTGTGAAAGCAAAGTCCATCTTACCGCATTAGGCGTATATTTTTTAAGAAGGTCTTTGATCATTATTAAGTTGCCCAAGGACTTTGACATTTTTTCACCATTGCAAAAAACCATTCCAGTATGCATCCAGTACCTTACAAAGGGGGCTTTGCCTGTATAACTTTCGGACTCCGCAATTTCACTTTCGTGATGGGGGAATATCAAGTCTTTTCCGCCACCATGAATATCTATTCTTTGGCCTAAAAATCTATCTGCCATAGCAGAGCATTCTATATGCCAGCCCGGACGGCCTTTTTCTTTACCCTGAGCGGAGTCGAAGGGCCAAAAGGGTTCACCTGCTTTTGTCTTTTGCCATAAAACAAAATCGAGTGGATCTTTTTTAAAAGGGTCAGAAGGATCAGCGCCTCTTTCTTTTGAAATAAGAATCATCTGCTTTCTGTTAAATTTTGACAACCTACCGTATTTTTTGAATTTTCCAACATCGAAGTAGATGTTTCCATCCCTTTTATATGCAAGACCCTTCTTAAGTAATGAGATAATGATTTGAATCATTTTATTAATTGAATCTGTAGCTTTTACAAAATTGGTTGGAAGTAATACATTAAGCGATTTCATGTCTTGAATATATCTATCTGTCCAATAATCACCTAAAATCTTCCAGTTTTTGCCTTCTTCTTTTGCTTTTTTGAGAATATCATCATCAATATCTGTTACATTTTGCGTGTACTTTACTTTATAACCCTTAAGTGCGAGATAGCGAATTAGTACATCAAAGAAAACATAGGTAAATGCATGTCCTATGTGAGTTGTATCATAAGGTGTAATTCCGCAGACATAAATTGAAACATTATTTTTTTTAAGAGGTTTAAAAACTTCTTTTTCCCGCGTTAAAGAATTATAAAGCTTAAGCACGATTACTATTATACATCAAGAAAGGGGATTTATTTGCTTTTAAGAGCAAATAAAGCTTGCTCTCCGAAGCCTTGGCGAAAGATGGTGAGCCGTGCAGGATTCGAACCTGCGACCAAGAGCTTAAAAGGCTCCTGCTCTACCGCTGAGCTAACGGCCCTCAGGAACAATTATATCAAGCTAAGTATAACTTGACAAGATAATCTTATATATATAGACTAATAAAAGACCCGTGACAGAGAGGAGGTGAAAATGACTAATATTGGAGAGACATTAGTTGCCTCTATAAACGCAGGTCTTGTTGCGCTTACAGCATTTGTCCCCAAATTTGTCCTTGGACTCGTTATACTTCTGGTTGGTATCATTATTGCTTCAATTTTAAAACAAGCAGTCCTTGAACTTTTTAAGGCATTAAAAATTGAATCTTTCCTCAAAAAATACGGAGTCCCAGAAGCAAAAGACGAATTTTCGTGGTCTGGCATCTTAGCAGAGATCGTAAGATGGTTTGTTATAATAGTTTTCCTACTTCCTACGGCAGACATTTGGGGATTACCAAAAGTTGATTTAGTGTTAAGCCAGGTCCTATTATACTTACCAAATGTTTTCGTTGCGGTAATAATTACACTGGTTGGATTTGTTTTTGCAAGACTTGCCCATGATGTAATCTTAGCATCTACCAAAGGTTTGTCTTCGGAGACAGCTAGAACTGTTGCGTCGATAACCCGTTGGGCAATCAGTGTTTTTGTGATTTTGGCTGTATTAAACCAGTTGGGCGTTGCATCGGACCTTATAAGAATTCTCTTTACAGGTTTTGTTGCAATGCTTGCTATAGCCGGCGGAATTGCCTTTGGTCTTGGGGGGCAGGGAAGCGCAAAAGACATTGTTGAGGGAATAAGAAACAAGCTTAAATAAAAGAAGTCAGACTTCTTAAAAATTGTATTAGGGCTTGTATTAGGATATAATACCGACATAAACCGTCGTAAGTAGTGTGCGTAGCTATGTTGTCCATTAAGCGCTGGTTTTCAAAAATATTTTGGCCCCATCGTCTAGCGGCTTAGGACAGCTGGTTTTCAGCCAGCTAACACCGGTTCGAATCCGGTTGGGGTCACCAAGATGTTAATTATTCTTCACATTTGACTCCGCAGTGATATATGTTAGTATAAATATAATATGCTCCTGCCCGATGAGCAAATAAAAGTTATTCTTTTTCGAGCGGGTATTGATCAAAAAACCCTTGATGATTTAGAAATTTTTACAAGAAACGCTCGAATTACACTCCAGGAAGCGGCAATTGAGAAAGATGTCATTACCGACGAAAGATTAGGTCTCCTAGTTGCCAGTCATATAAAATTTCCATTCATCTCTCTATCAAAAATTACTATTCCTGAAAGCGTTTTTCGTATTGTACCAGAGAGACTTGCCAGAAAGTATAAGGTGATTGCTTTTGCCCGTGACATGGACGGAATAAAACTGGCTATGTCAGATCCCGCGGACCTACGCTTTCAAGAAATGATTATTAAAAAAACTGGACAAAGGGCAACCCCATACCTGGCAACAGAAAGAGATATTGAAAACACGCTTCAGGTATACAGAAAAGATTTGAAAAAATCATTTGACGAATTACTTCAAAGTGAGATTAGTAAAAATGCCAGTGATATCGGGGATGCGCCAATTGCAAAAATTGTTGATCTTCTTATTACATATGCATACCGTGACAAAGCATCTGACATTCACATTGAACCGGAGGAAAAAGATTTATTGATTCGTTTTAGGATAGACGGTATTTTACATGATGTGCTATATCTAGATAAAAAATTACATGATAGAATTTTGACTCGCATCAAAATACTTTCAAGACTTAGAACAGATGAACATTTAAGCGCACAGGATGGAAAGATCAGGCTCGTTGTCGACGAGGATAATTTAGATTTGCGTGTTTCTATAATTCCATTAATAGAGGGGGAAAATGCAGTACTACGTCTTTTGTCTTCTCATTATCGCCAATTCTCTCTCCTTGACCTAGGCATGAATGAGCGAGATTTAAAAAAAGTTACCAGCGCAATAGATAAATCAAATAGTATGATTTTATCAACAGGCCCAACTGGTTCAGGCAAGACAACCACTATTTATGCGCTCCTCAAAATTCTCAATACTAGAGAAAAGAACATAACCACCATTGAGGATCCCGTTGAGTATAAAATTCAGGGGGTAAATCAAATTCAAGTAAATGTAAAAACGAATCTTACATTCGCAGAGGGTCTTAGGAGTATTCTAAGGCAAGATCCTAATATTACCTTTGTCGGAGAAATTAGAGATATTGAAACCGCGGGAATTGCTGTAAACGCTGCTTTAACTGGTCATTTAGTTGTCTCAACTCTTCACACCAATGATGCGGCTACTGCACTTCCTCGACTAATTGACATGAAGGTTGAGCCATTTCTTGTTGCCTCAACAGTCAGTATTATTATTGCTCAAAGATTAGTCCGAAAAATTTGTGAATCATGCAAGATGCAAATTACTGTAAAAAGATCCGATATAGAAAAAAATATTTCAAAAGGAATGATTTCCAAACATTTTACAATGACAGAAGATATAACCATGTATAAGGGGAGGGGATGTAAGGTTTGCCATTTTACAGGTTATTTAGGTAGGATTGGCATCTTTGAAGTACTTGAGGTTACAGATAGAATTCGTAAATTAATCACAGAAAAGAATGATTCCGGTATTATTGCTCAAGCGGCCATTGAAGAAGGGATGACCACAATGCTTGATGATGGTTTGGATAAGATTAAGAAAGGAATGACAACACTTGAAGAGGTACTTCGAGTCACCAATGTTGGTGCACTATGAAAACTGAACATATTAGATTATCCAGCAGTGATACGTTAACTATGATAGGCACATTTTCCACCATGATGAATGCAGGTATTCCAATTCTTGAAACCGTAGACTCGCTTCTTGAAGATGCAAGAGGAAATACGAAGAAAATTCTTATTTCTATAAGAGAAGATCTTATTCAAGGAAAACCTCTTCATGTATGCTTCTCTAAATTTCCATTAGCTTTCGATAAAGTTTCAGTGAATATTATAAAAGCTTCAGAAGAAGCAGGGACGCTACATATTGTATTAAAGGATTTAAGAGATCAAATTCAGAAAGATATGGAATTTACAGATAATGTAAAATCTGCGTTAATGTATCCTTTTATTGTCCTTATTGTTTTCCTAGCAGTGCTTCTAATAATCCTCGTTGTGGTAATTCCAAAAATTTCTACGGTGTTTTTACAGCTACGTGTTGATTTGCCGCTTCCAACGCGTGTTCTCATTTTTGCCTCAAATGCAATTTTGCATAATTTAATTCTACTTTTGATTGCACTTCTTGGTATAGGTTTTGGCATCCATTTTTTGTTCAGAATCCAAAGGAAGTTTATCCTCCATTTGCTATATACGCTTCCTTTTGTCTCAACAATTATTAAAGGGATAGATTTGACGCGATTCTTCAGGAGCATGTATCTATTACTTAATTCCGGCGTCATCATAACATCTGCGCTGGAGTTGGCAAAAGATGTTGTGATACGTCAAGATATTGCCAAATCCATAGGATATGCTCAAGAAAGTGTTCTTGCAGGACGAAGACTCTCTGAGGCGCTCAAAGAAAGAAAAGATATTTTTTCTGGAACTACGATTAAGATTGTAGAAGCCGGAGAGAGAACTGGAACACTAGATAAGTCAATGGGGGACATATCAAACGATATGGATTACCAGGTTGCCAAAATGCTTAAAACATCAATTACCCTACTTGAACCGCTTATGCTTATATTTATGTCTATTTTGGTAGGAGGAATGATGATATCAATTATTGCTCCAATTTATGGATTGGTTAGTAGTATTGGCGGAGGATAGACATGAAGAAAATTTTCAATTCCGAACGCGGGTTTACACTTGTTGAGCTAGGTATTGTTTTTGGAATTATAGCTCTTTTATTTGGATTTGCAACAATTAATCTGGTAAATGTTCAAAAAGTGACCTCGATAAATTCGGCGATTGATACATTGGTATCAGACATGAAAAGTCAACAAACAAAAGCAATGGTTGGTACCGGAAGCGTAGCAGGAGAAAGCTTCGGTATGTATTTTCAGTCAGATAGGTACATTTTGTTTACTGGCACGACCTATTCCAGCACGAATTCTTCGAATTTTACCATTATGCTGGGGAGTAGCATTCAATTTGCTAACAGTACATTTCCTGATAATACTATAGTTTTCCTACGACAATCAGGAGAATTGAGCGGATTTATAGATGAGAGAAATACTATAGCCATCCAGAACACCCAAGGGCTTAATAAGAAAACAATTACTGTTAATCGATATGGTGTAGTAACGAAAGTAAATTAGCAATGCAAAAAGGGCAATCTCTTATTGAGCTACTTTTAACTATTGCCTTGGTTTCAATTTTTTTTCCGGCGCTTTTGACCGGATTTGTCTCAACCCGAAACAATAGGGCAATAAGGGATCAAAGACAACTTGCAACAGCATATCTGTATGAAGCACAGGAAGCAATAAGGGTTGTCCGGGCAAACAGTTGGTCTAATCTCCCTACCGGTACATATCATCCAATTATTTCAGGCAGTACGTGGGTACTTATTAGTGGATCAGAGCTTATCGATAGTAATTTTACCCGTCAAATCGTTATTGACGATGTCTTAAGAGACGGCAGCGGAAATATTACGCAAGATGGAACACTAGATCCATCTACCAAACGTATTACCATTTCTGTTTCATGGAATTTACCGTTTCCCAACTCCGTTAGTGCAACATCGTATCTCACCCGGCATGATAGTAATATTTATACAGATACCACAGTTGCCGATTTTTCCGGAACGGCTCAGGGGGCGACAGTCTCGGCAACAACGGGAACTCCTATTCCTAATGATGGGCAGGTACAGCTTGGTGCTGGAGGCGAAGGTAATTGGTGCACGCCAAATTTATCAATTGCCTCCCTTGATCTTCCAAAAAATGGGGTTGCGAATGCAATATCGGCCATCGAAGGCAAGGGATTTGCCGGAACTGGCGATAACTCCTCGGGTGTTTCTTATGCTAGCATTGCAATAAGCAATACTCATCCTCCTGTCGCAACAGTTTTGGGAACTTTTGATGGGTTTAAAACCAATGACGGTATATTTGGGGAGCCGGATTATGCATATCTTGCGACTGATAACAATTCAAAGGAGGTTGAAATTGTTGACATAACACACACGACAAATGGTAAATACTCAGAGGCAGGATATTTCAACGCTCCTGGGAATGGCACTGGGAATAGTGTCTTTGTTTTGGGCAACATTGGATATATGACTGATGGTAACCAGTTATATACTTTTGATCTGTCAAGCAAGTCCGGTTCCCGTCCCCAACTTGGAAGCGTCACGCTTGCCGACACCGGAGAAAAAGTTTATGTTGTGGGAAGCTATGCCTATGTTGCAATATCAGAAGGAACACTGGAACTTCAGATTATTCAAGTCACAAATGGAGGAAGAACTTTATCGATGGTTGGACAAGCGGATGTTAACGGACACGAAGCGTCTGATGTGTTTGTAAATTCAACAGGAACTCGCGTCTATCTTGCAACCGAGTCGTCTTCTTCGCAAAAAGAATTTTTTATAATAGATGTTTCGACAAAAACGGGAAACAGACCAACTGTTGGATCATATGAAGCAAACGGTATGAATTCAAAAGGTGTCACCGTTGTTCCGGGGAACAAAGCACTTCTTGTCGGGAAAGAAGGGGAGGAATACCAGGTCATCGATATTTCAAATGAGACAAACCCCACACGCTGCGGAGGTTTAAATATAGACAGCGGAGTAAACGGTATTTCATCCGTTCTTGAACAAGATGGAGATGCTTATTCCTATATTATTACTGGTGATGCTACAGCTGAGTTCAAAATTATAGAGGGGGGGCAATTTCCAACAAGCGGAATATACACTTCTCCGATTTTTGATGCGGGATCGGATGTATATTTTAATAGCTTTATGGTTAACCACATTGTTCCACCCTCAACGTCAATGCAGTATGAAGTAGCAGTGGCAGCTGCCGTGAATAATAGCTGTTCGAGCGCAATTTTTTCTTATGCCGGTCCATTTGCAACAAGTTCTGCTCTCCCCTCAACGACCGGAAACCCTTCGTATCAGAATCCGGGAAGGTGCCTAAAATATAAAGTTACACTTTCAACCTCTGACATTACTCAAATACCAATTCTATCGGATATAACCATTAATTACTCACCATGAGGAATAAATTGAAAAAACAGAAGATAATTAAAGTTTTATTAAATAAGCAAGGCTTTACCTTTGTAGAGCTCTTATTGTATATTGGAGTTTTTTCTATTCTGATTGTAGCTCTTTTTCAACTTTTTACTTCAATCATCGATACGCAAATAGAGTCACAAAGCACGTCATCAGTTTTTCTAGATGGGCAGTATATTCTTAATCGTTTTAGATATGATATGGAGCGCGCAAAAAGCATTATAATTCCATCTCCCCCGGGTCAACAAGGAGCAACAGCGGAGCTTTCTATAGATAATGCTACGCATACATATTCTTTAGTTCAGGGGAACCTAACCCTCACAAATGATGTTGCGTCAATAACTGGTCAGCTTAACAGCTTAGACACTACTGTTTCCAATCTTAATTTTACTCGAGTAAGCGATACGCAAGCAAAGAACACTGATACACTAACCATCTCTTTTAGGCTTACAAGCAATGTAATAAAAAGAGGAGGACCAAAAGCAGAAAATTTTAAGACAACGGTCGGGATGCGACCAAAACAATAATCCATGAATCGGAAGTTTAAAATGTCTCTTAATCAAAAAGGGCAGGTATTTGTAACATTGCTGTTTTTTGTTATTATTGGTGTAACAATTATATCGGCTGAGACAATTGTACTTTTTACAAATATCCTATCAGGAAGTACCGAAGAGCAAGGAGCAAATGCTTATTATGTTGCTGAAAGCGGCATCGAAGAAGCTTTGCTTCGATTAAATCGTAATCCTGGTTACGCTGGGGGAGTACTTACTGTAGGGCAAGGCAACGCCGCGACGCAAGTAGGCAATGGAATCATTACGGCAACAGGCACCTATGCGGGTACTATTAAAAAAATTGAAGTTCAAATAGTCAACAATGATGGCGCACTAAGAATAGTTTCGTGGAAGGAAATTTAATAATGGATTTTTCAGAAAAACAGACAATAGTTTGTTATATCGATAAGGATAAAGCATTGTTCTATCAGGATGTAGATGGTTCAATGCTCCAAATGGATTTTCCGCCTGATATTATCTCTGACCAAGAACTTACCGGTAGAGAAAAACTAGAGCAGCTTATCAAGTCCTTTCTTGAAACTAACAAATTGGGGAAAGGAAATATTATTTTTATCTATGCTCCAAATGTTACCATTGAGAAAGATTTTCCAGACGAACTTGCAAGAAATAAAAATGAAGAAATTCAAAAATTCATCGACATGATTCCATTTGAAGAAGTCTTGAGCAAAATTTATAAATTAAATAAAAAGACAAAGGTAGTCACAATTAATCAAGAAATATATAAATCAATAAAAAATATTTTTGAGAAGAAAAATTTTTTAGTTCTTGGAATTATTCCATCTACAGTACTTCAAGAAGCAGTCGCGGAGTTATCAATGAATATAGATTTAGCCTTTATCGCAAGTAAAATATATTCTCTTAGGCAATATAGTATGGTAAATGATGGTGAACTTAAAAATGAGAATACTAAAGAAAAGCCTGCTTCAAAAAAACAAAATATCAGAATTTATTTTCTATTAGCTGTTTTTGCCATATTGCTTTTTGTTCTTATAATTATTTTGATAATAAATCTTTTTCCAAAAAATTCATCAAAAAACCTTCCAGTTTTAGAACCGCCGCTCTCTCCAACTCCGACAGTACCAGTGGTAAATCGGGAATCAATACCAGTAACACAACCGTCTATTAGCTCTCCAAGTGGGTCAGATATCTAACCTCAGTGAGCAAAAGAGCCATGTAATTGCTCTTGTTGACAGGGTAATTTCTACTGTGTTATGGTTAATTTGTCTATTTTAATGAATTACTCTCTATCGCAGAAAAAAAACAAAGGCTTTACGTTAATAGAAATCCTTGTTGTAATAGGAGTATTGTCAGTTCTTTTCTCAATTATTCTTTTTTTAATCAATCCTGCCGGACAATTTAGTCGGGCAAATAATGCAAAACGACGAAGCGATATTATGGCAATTCTTAATGCAATAGGCGCATATAACGCAGATAATAAAGGAGTTTTGCCGAATAGTATTACAACCACTGTTGCAACTATAACAGATGCGGTAAATGGCGCTGACATCTGTGCTTTGTTGGTCCCAAAATTTATTCCTGCCCTTCCAACTGATCCATCCCTTAAAACAAATGACATAACTACATGCACAAACTATAATACAGGATATACCGTCGTAAAGGACGCAAATAATAGAGTTACTCTCGCGGCCCCAAATCAAGAAAATGGTGAAGTAATTTCCATAACCCGATAATTGCCAGCGTGCGACCCATTAGTCCTCCACAAGCAACTTCAGGAGACAATCAAAAGCATGTAGTGGATTGCTCTACTTCAAATTTTCCCCTATAATAAAAGATCGATTTCTATGGATAAGATAATTATAAAAGGTGCGAGGGAGCACAATTTAAAATCTATAAACGTAGAAATTCCAAAAAACAAGCTTGTTGTTTTTACAGGTCTTTCGGGCAGCGGAAAATCCTCTTTGGCTTTTGACACTATTTACGCCGAAGGGCAGAGAAGATATGTAGAAAGTTTATCATCTTACGCAAGACAGTTTCTTGGAATTATGAAAAAACCCGATGTAGACTTAATAGAAGGGCTATCTCCTGCAATATCAATTGACCAAAAATCTACCTCACATAATCCTCGCTCAACAGTTGGAACAGTTACGGAAATTTACGATTACCTAAGACTTCTTTTTGCCCGAATCGGTCATCCGCATTGCCCAAGCTGCAGACGAGAAATAACTCATATGACAAAAGAGCAAATTACTAATGCAATTTTTGATCTTTTAAAAAATCAAAATACAAACATAAAGCTTGCTAAATTAAAAATTTTAATCTTATCCCCAATTGTCAAAGACAGAAAAGGAGAATACAGAGAGCTTTTTTTGGATCTTAAAAAAAGAGGATATAAAAAAGTACGAGTAGATAGAGAAATATTCAATGTTGATGAAAATTTTGTACTTATAAAAACTAATAAGCACAATATTGATGTTGTAATTGACGAGCTTATTTTAACAAAAGATACAGACAGATTAAGAGTAGGGGAGGCTGTTGAGCAGGGTCTTAAGCTGGGAGATGGAGAACTTATTCTTTCAATTGTAAAAGATCCCGGTTTTACGATTCCTGAGAAACCCAAGAAAATGGAGGATGAACTTTTCTCGGAAAAATTTGCATGTCCTTTTTGTAATATTTCAATTCCGGAGATAGAACCTCGAATTTTCTCCTTTAACACTCCTCATGGAGCTTGTCCAACTTGTAATGGCTTGGGAACAATTCTTACGGTTGATAAAGATTTAGTCTTTAATAATAATTTATCAATCTCAGAAGGCGGGATTCTGCCTTTTCCAAATATTTATTATCAGGATACGTGGTTCTCAAGAATATTTATAACTTTTTGTAACGAAAATAACATTCCCCAAACAAAGAGGTTTTCAGAAATCTCAGAAGATAAAAAAAATCTTTTGCTTTTGGGAACAGGAGATAGGGAGTACGAGGTAAAAGGGAAAAATAGATGGGGAAGACCTACTGTAATTTACGAACCATTTAAAGGGGTCCTTAATGAAATAAAACAAAGGTACCATTCAACAGAGTCCCCATTTATAAAAAGCCAAATAGAAAAATTTATGAAATTTGAAACCTGTTTTGAGTGCAGTGGCGTAAGACTTAAAAAAGAAGCGCTTTTGGTAACGGTGGATGGAAAATCGATAGTCGATATTTCTAATCTTTCTATTTCTCTTTGCGCTGAATTTATAAATAACCTGCAATCCGGAATTTCCCAAAGAGAAGGAGAAATCGGGAGAATGATAATAAAAGAAATCAAGCAAAGGCTTTCTTTTTTACTAGATGTGGGTCTTGAATATTTGACACTATCTCGGGGCGCTCAAACTTTAGCAGGAGGAGAAGCGCAGAGAATAAGGCTTGCCTCTCAAATTGGATCAGGACTTGCCGGAGTTTTATATGTATTGGATGAGCCTTCTATTGGACTTCATCCAAGGGACAACGGAAAGCTTATTAAAACTCTTAAAAAATTAAGAGATTTGGGAAATACGGTAATCGTTGTCGAACACGATAGAGAAACAATGGAAGAATCAGATTTTATTTTAGATTTTGGTCCGGGAGCAGGAGAAGAAGGAGGAAGAATAATCGCACAGGGAGCTGTTTCGGAAATTAAAAAAAACCAAAATTCTCTAACCGGGCAGTACTTATCTGGTGAAAGAAAAATTGAAATATTGAATGAGAAAGAGAAAATTTCTTTACAAGGAGTATCCTTATCTGCCTCGGCAAGAAGTATCCTCATAAGAAAAGCGATAACCATTATAGGAGCTAAAGAGCACAATCTAAAAAATATTGATGTTGTATTTCCGCTTAATAAATTTATTGTCGTTACCGGTGTTTCAGGATCGGGAAAATCAACTTTAATAAATGACATTCTCTACCATGCATTAATGCAGAAACAAAACCCATATCACCGTGAAAAACCGGGACGCTTCGATAGTCTTGAGGGGTATGAAAATATAAAGCATGTTTTCTTAATAGACCAGTCTCCAATAGGGAGAACTCCAAGAAGTAATCCTGTGACATACACTGGCAGTTTTACTTACATAAGAGAGTTATTTGCGAAAACAAAGGAAGCAAAACTGCGCGGATATAAAACTGGAAGATTTTCGTTTAATGTAAAAGGAGGACGATGTGAGGCATGCCTTGGTGAGGGACAAATAAAAATAGGAATGCAGTTTTTGCCGGATATTTACATAAAATGCGAACAGTGCGAGGGGCTTCAATATAATAACGAAGTTCTGGAAGTTTTGTTTAACGGCAAAAACATTGCGCAGGTTTTGGCAATGAGCGTATCTGAGGCTCTCTCGTTTTTCTCATTTGTACCGGGTCTTTCACATAAACTTCAGACCTTAAATGACGTTGGGTTATCCTACATGGGACTTGGTCAATCAGCACCAACGCTCTCGGGCGGAGAAGCGCAGCGAGTAAAGCTTGCTACAGAATTATCTAAGAGAGGGGGACAATCTTTGTATTTGCTGGATGAACCGACAACAGGTCTCCACTTTGCAGACTTGGAAAAACTCCTAATTGTCCTAAAAAAACTTGTTAAACAGGGAAATACAGTTATAATCATAGAGCATAACTTAGATGTTATAAAAAATGCCGACTACATTATAGATTTGGGACCAGAGGGCGGAGAAAACGGAGGAGAAATTGTAGCTTCTGGAACACCCTTAGAAGTTTCAAAAAATCCAAAGTCCTATACAGGCAGATTTTTAAAAAAAGTACTGTAAAAAATTAAAAAATAAATATATACTAAACTCATGAGGAGATTAATTCTTCTTTTATTTTTTTTCTATTTTTTCTTAATCTCGCCTTCTTTCTCTTTTGCAGCTTCGAATTTTTTAACAGATTATGATATAAGATATACAATTTTTGAAAATCAGAATACCCATGTCGAAATTAATGTTATTCTAACAAATCAAACCTCGGTTTACTATGCATCTTCGTATAAAATTCATCTCGGATTTGAGCAAATAGAAAATATCAAAGCCTTTGATCCCGACGGAAACATACTTGGCAACGTATCAAAAGATAACGAAGAGCAAACAATTGAAGTAAATTTCAACAAAAGAGTAACAGGCGTTGGAAACAAGCTTAATCTTACTATATCCTTTGATACTAAGGAAGTTGCCCAAAAATTAGGAAACATATGGGAGGTAAATATTCCGGGATTTTCTCCCAAGTCAAATTACTCAAGTCTAAATGCCCAGGTAACCGTACCCAAAAGTTTTGGAAGGCCGGCTTATGTTAAACCGCAAATTAAGGACTGGCAGCAAAAAGAAAACACTTATTTCTTTACTAAAGAACAGCTTGAAAAATCCGGAATCTCTATGGCATTTGGTGAAAATCAAATATATAAATTTAATCTTACCTATCATCTTTTAAATAAAAATTTATTTCCCATAAGAACCGAGATTGCTCTGCCTCCTAACACTAACTATCAGGATGTACAAATAGAAAACATAAACCCCAAACCGACAAATGTAAAAGTAGATAATGACGGCAATTGGCTTGCGGAGTATTCATTATCTCCGGGAAAAAAAATTGATGTAAATGCAAACGGCAAAATAAAAATTACTCTTTCTCCAAAAAAAGAACCAAAAACAGACAACGAATTGTCAAAATACCTAAAACCGAAAAAATATTGGGAAGCGGATAATGAAAAGATAAAAAAGCTTGCTCAGTCTTTAAAAACACCCAGAGCAATTTATGATTATGTTTCGGGTTATCTTAAGTATGATTACTCAAGAGTTTCCTCAAACAAACCAAGATTAGGAGCTCTAAATTCAATGAATGACCCTTTCTCTGCAGTATGTCTAGAGTTTACAGATCTTTTCGTAACATTAGCAAGAGCGGCAGGGATACCGTCGCGGGAGATAGACGGATACGCATACACACAAAATTCTAAAAAGAGACCTCTGTCTTTAGTAAAAGACGTTTTGCATGCATGGCCGCAGTATTACGATAAGGACATTAAAACCTGGGTGATGGTTGATCCCACGTGGGCAAATACAACAGAGGGTATGGATTATTTTGATGTTTTAGATTTTGATCATATAGCATTTGTTATTAAGGGGCAGGAGAGCAATTACCCTGTTCCTGCCGGCGGATACAAAATTCCGGGGAATGAAGCATTAAAAGATGTTGATGTCAGTTTTGCTAATATTTTTGAAGAAGAAACTCCGACTTTGCAAATAGTCCAAAACCTGCCGAATAATTTAATATCCGGGCTTCCTTTTTCGGGAAGTCTTTTAATCAAAAATGCCGGAAAAACCTTAGCACCTTCGCAAAGTATAATTATCTATACATCTGTTCTTAAACCTTATTATCAAAGACTTGCCTTAGGTGAAATTCCACCCTATGGGAGTATTATTCTTCCGATCTCATTTTCTAAAACATCATTTTTGACAAATAGACAAGATCTAATTAGAATATCGCTTGGAGGAAGTACGCTTTTTCATAAGATTAAGATTACTCCAATCTTTTTAAGTAAATGGGTTTTATTAGGAGGTGCAGTAGTTTTTTTTGGAATACTCATTGTATCAGTCATTGCCATCAAACCCTGGAATCTACCTATTTTTAGATCAAAAGGGTAAGGTTTTATATGTAGGGAAGGCAAAAAACTTAAAAAAAAGAGTAGGCAGCTATCTTATTAATAGGTCTTCGCTTCTTGAAAAAACAAAGATTCTTATATCCAAAACCTCAGAGATTAAAACAATTAACACCCATTCCGAGATAGAAGCCTTACTCCTTGAAGCAAATTATATAAAAAAATATAGACCCTTTTTTAACTTACGGCTTGTCAACGGAAAAGCTTATCCCCTTATTAAAATAACTATTAAAGATGACTATCCTAAAATCCTTATCTTACGAAGAATCGAGGATAAAAAAAACAACTTATACTTTGGTCCTTATCCAAACGCAGGCGCGATGAGATTAGTATTAAAAACTATAAGAAAAATTTTTCCATACCAATCTGTTAAAAACCATTCAAAAAAAGTTTGCCTGTATTATCATTTGGGATTATGCCCGTGCCCTGCGATTTTTGATTCACCCGTACTTAAGAAGGAGTATAAAAAAAATATAAAAAGAATAGTCACTTTCCTAAAAGGAGATACAAAAAAAGTATTAAGGGATTTGGAAAAAGAGAGAGATGCTTTAAGCAAAAAGGAAGAATATGAAAAGGCAAATAATCTTCAGGAGAAAATAAACTCGATTCTAATTGTTACAAGTCCTTCTTATCCCTCTTTTGATTCCCAAGTTAATCCGAATTTAGAAGAAGATATAAAAAATGAACAACTGTTGAGCCTAAAAGAAGCACTTAAGAACACAAAATCGCAAGTTGCTTTACCTAGAAGAATCGAATCTTTTGATATATCAAATATCTCGGGTCAATTTGCAGTTGGATCTATGGTTGTTTTTACTAACGGAGAAAAAGACTCCACTCTTTACAGAAGATTTAAGATAAGATTTTCAAAAGGGAAAGCAAATGATTTTGCGATGCTTTCAGAAGTTGTATCTCGAAGACTAAATCATAGTGAGTGGCCATTTCCAGATCTTATAATAGTAGACGGAGGAAAGGGACAAGTTTCTTCTATTCTTAAAGTCTTAAAAAGAAAAAATCTAAATCTCGGACTTATCGGAATAGCCAAAAAAGAAGAAACTATAATAACATCGGATTTAAAAGAAATTAAGCTGCCAAAAGACTCCAAAGCCTTACATTTAGTAAGAAGAATAAGAGACGAAGCGCACAGATTTGCCCTTCTCTATCATCGCAAACTCCGCTTACGATCTATCATGAATTAATTTCTTGAGATTTCGTAAGTATAGGGAAGATATAAAAAGGATGCAGGCGGATCATCCAGGATATATTTTTCAAAATCTAAATAAATTTTCTTACGTGTATTTATATCGATTGTCTTTCTCCCGTCTTCTAACAGCTTATCTATTCTTAAGTTTTTATATCTTGATATATTGCTGTTTTGACCTGAATGCCATAAGACATATTGATCGGGGTCTTTTAAGAGATTAAAATCACCCAAAAACATTTGGAAATTTGATGGAATTGTGTCGACTATTTCTATTCTTGGCACAACACCAATTTTTTTAAAACTCTCAAGTAGAATTTTTGCTGTATTTTTATATTGCGGTAAGGTCTTAATTATAACTATAAGTTTAGAAGAATCAGAAGCACCTTCAGATGCAGACAAAAGATTTTTGGCATGTTCTATGTCCTGCATGCGGATATCTAATTTTTGATTCGCCCAGGAATTTGGAGAAAATGGACCAGGATTTCTCTTTCCATTTTCAAATTTATCGGGCACAGCATACGATAAGGCTTCCCTTATTTTCTTTTCCGACAAAATCCTATCTTGCGTGTTGTAAAAAAGTGTTATCAATTGTTTGTCGTTTAAGACTTTTTTTACCGTGACAGATTTAAAAGAATTTATTTTTTTATCTTTAAAAGTTACATCGTGAATGCCTGAAATTTTAGAAACTTCTCCTATAACAAAGGCCGTTTTTAAAGCGTCTTCTGTCGGAAAAAATTGATATTTTATTATCTTTTTGTTGGATTTAATTGATATTAAATCAATAGAAGTTACAAAATCTCCATTAAACTTTATAGATTTTACTTTATAGCTACCAAGCCCAACAAAACCCTTTTTAAAAATTGGTCTTGATACCGTGATAAGAAAAGGCGAATACGCTTCTTTTAATCTAAAAATAATTGTGTATTCATTGGGTCGCAGGATTGACGCATCCGAAAAATTATAAGTTACATTTTTTGAAGTAAGGCGTGTTTCATCCGAAAAGTATACATTTTTTCTTAAGAAAAATGTATATTCCCTGCCATTATCAGCAATTTTCCAACTTTGCGCAATATCGGGTCTAACATTTCCATCCTCAGAAACTGAAGTTAATCCTCTTGAAACACTTGTTAAGATGTAGGAAGGAAGATCATTAACGGTAAATGAACCGGCTACACCGACCGTTTCTTTTGGAATAAAGAGAAATGTAGATGGAAGAATTTTTATTAAAATCCTTAAGGCAAAAAATGCAAAAAGTCCTATTGCAAAAAAAACAAGAATTGATCGTCCCCATTTTTTAAAATAGGCTTTAATAAGCCAGAATATCAGACGGCGCCTAAATACAATCATAAATTCAAATTATTTTATCGAGGAGCAAAAAGTAGAGGTATTAAGCCAAACAACACTGCAAGAACCACTGTTGTCCAAATTAACATCTTTTCTATGCTTTGTTTGCTTCTGTAGAATTCCCCTCCTCCGCCAAAGGTTTTAGAAAGGCCTGATCCTTGCATCTGAAGAAGAATAGCTCCAATTAAAAGCACTGGAATTAAGATTTGTAAAAATATTATAAAAAACATACCTTAAGATTATATATTTCCTACGATAACTTTTGCAAGCTTTGAGGAATCATGGTATAAAGGAAATTCTTCGCTTACTAAGTCCTCCTGTACAAGCTTAAAAGGGAATTTTGCATCACCATTAACAAGGGGTACATACTTATATTCATTTTTCCATCTTTGTGGGATCTCCGGATTTTGGTTTTTATTAAGAAAGAATGTATCAAAAAGTATATCTTGGCAGTGTTTCTCTATTGCTTTAGCAAAATCTTCTATAGTATATTTTGGAGTTTCGAAAGGCTTATTTGCAACATTAACTATAAAAAATTTCTCTGCCCGTGCCTTTCTTATTGCGGATAAAATATCAGGAACCATAATAACAGGAAGAACAGTAGTATAAAGATCTCCGGGACCTGCGATAACAACATCTGCATTTTTTATGGCATCTGTGACTTTTTTATCAACCAGAGGATTCTTGGGTCTTATAAATAATTTTTTGATCTGACCCTTAAATCTTCCCAAATCAATATTTTCCTCTCTTGTTACAATATGTCCTGTTGAAGTTTTTGCCCAAATAGAAATCGGAGATAATGTGGATGGATAAATTTTGCCTTTGGTTTTGAATATTTTTTGAAGTTCTATTAACCCCTGGTTGAAATCTTTCTTTATAAAACTTAAGGCAAGAAGCATTAAATTTCCCAGTTTTTGACCAGGCAATAGATTATCTGGTCCGTATCTTTGTCCTTTAAATCTGAATTTTAGAAGTTGTATCAAGATTTCTTCCGCATCAGATAAGGCTACCAGACAATTTATAATATCGCCCGTAGGAAATGTTTTATAATACCTTCTTAACCTTCCTGCTGAACCGCCGTCATCTGCCATGGAAACAATAACTGATATATCGGAAAAATATTCTTTTATCCCGCGCAGTAAATTAGCAGTGCCAATCCCGCCTCCTAAGCAAACTATTTTTTTATCAGCCATGATAGGAACGTAATTATAGCAGATAACGCAAGCCCGCACACTATAAAAGCAAAAATTTGATTAACATAAGTTTTAGAAATTATAAATCCGCCGTATGAAAAGCCCTGAAAGACAAATGACGTAATTTTTATCTTGGGAACAAAAAGGGTGAGAAGATAAAGAATTATTACATTCGTAAAAAATGAGAATGCGCCCAGCGTTACAAGATTTAAAGGAAGCGTTAAGATATTTAAAATTGGTTTTATCAGAAGGAATATTATAGAAAGCGCTACTCCGCCCAAAAGATAAGTCTCAAACCCTCCTGTAATCTTTACTCCCGGAAATACTAAGGTCAGGAAAAAAAGAGAAAAAGAGTAAAATAATACGGCTCTTAAAATTGTTCTCATAATTTTATCTTGTAAATAAAATTGTATAATAAACTCATGAAAAAGCCAAGTTTTACAGAAGAAAAGAAGATTTGGAAAAAAGGCTGCAAATTTGTAATAGGAGTTGACGAAGTAGGGAAAGGAGCGTTCGCAGGACCGGTAGTTGCCGCAGCTGTAGTTTTTAACAAGGATACTCCTTGTCAGCCTCGTACAAGGAGTATCCATGAAGACATAAACGACTCAAAACTTCTAAAACCTAAAAAACGAGAGGAGTTGTCAAGGGTCATAAAAAAACAAGCACAATTATATGCCATTTCAACCATTGGCGTATCTACCATAAACAAATTAGGAGTTGGAAAAGCAAGTCAGATGGCCATAAGAAAATCGATAAAAACAGTAATTGGTGACATTATTGAGATAAACAATAGCAAGCCCCCGATTTTTGTATTAGCAGACGGATTCCATATTAAATATATTCGGGGGATTGGGCTAATAAACCAGAAGGCAATTATAAAAGGGGATAGAAAAAGTATCTCAATTGCCGCAGCATCTATTATTGCAAAAGTTTATAGAGATAAATTAATGAGAAAACTTAACCGAAAATATCCGGGTTACGGTTTTGTAAGAAACAAAGGCTACGGAACAAAATTCCATCAAATTGCACTTGCCAAGCAAGGACTATCGGAAGTCCACCGAACATCTTTTAATCTAGGAAAATTTCTGAGTTTTTAGTTGAGTTTTCACTGCTTTCTATATCTCCTTGGGATAAGTAAGATAATGTGCTAAACTAAGCTAATTCCATTATGAAAATTCTATTTGCCGTTTGGGAACTTGATCCCTTTTTCAAAGTAGGGGGTTTGGGTGATGTTGCCAGGTCATTTCCTGGCGCTTTAAAAGAAAAGGGGATAGATATAAGAATAGTTCTGCCGTATTATAAAGTTCTGAAGCTGGGCAGGCAGAGAAGAGTTATGATAGGTAAAATAAAATGTTTTTACGATAATAAAAACGAAGATGTGGAGATTTATAAAGTGGAACATCCAATAAGCAAAATACCAGTTTATCTTATAAAAAATAAGAAATATCTGGATATAGCTAAATTTCCAGACACTTTCGCTTTTTTTTGCTTGTCAATTGCAGAAATTATAAAAAGCAATATTCTTTCCTGGGCTCCGGATATAATTCACTGCAATGATGTCCATACCAGTTTGGTACCGCTCCTTTTAAAAGAAAAAAAAGTTCAAGTCAAGACACTTTTAACCATCCATAATCTTTCCTATCAGGGAAGAACAGGTATTGACGTTTTGAATAAATTAAAAATAGAAACTTCCAAATGTGCGGTTTTGCATTGGGAGATAAAGTCAAAAAGAGTGAATTTCTTGATGGAGGGCATAATACATGCAGACGCAATAACCACAGTTTCCCCAACATATGCCAGAGAAATCTTAACAGAAGAGTACGGGTGCGGTTTGGAAGATGTGCTTAGGGGAAGAGAGGGAAAAATCTTTGGCATACTCAACGGAATTGATAATAATTGGCACCATATGATGGCAAATAGCATGGTCAGATATCCCTATTTGTTGACAAAAGAAAACATTGCGAAAAATAACGAGTTGAAAGTTTACTCATGGGAGGAAGGGAAAAAGTTAAATAAGCTGTACTTGCAAAAAAAACTTGGATTAAGAGTAGACCCGTCAATACCCTTGGTTTCTTTTATTGGCAGGTTCGATCCATATCAAAAAGGGGTCGATATTATCCACAAGATGCTGCGCAGAATCAATTTAGAAAAATGTGCGTTTGTCATTTTAGGCAGCGGTGACCCGCATTGGGAAGAAAGATTTCAATGGCTTGCCAAATTTTATCCCAAAAATATTTCCTGCAATTTCATTTTTGATGAGGTTTTGGCTCATCAGATTTATGCCGGATCAGATTTTGTCCTCATCCCTTCCAAATTTGAACCATGCGGTTTAGTACAGATGGTTGCCATGTTTTTCGGAGCGTTGCCAATTGCCCATGCAACCGGTGGTCTTCGTGATTCTATAAAAGAAGGTGAAACCGGTTATCTTTTTAATAAGTACTCCTCTGTCTCTCTGGAATATTCATTAAATAGAGCTATTGGGATTTGGTTACAAGATAAAAAACGATATAAAACAATGGTTGAAAACGCTATGAAAATGGATTTTTCTTGGGATAGAAGTGCACGCGAATATTTAAGTCTTTACCAGAAGTTAATAGACGGAAAGTTATAAAAAAAGTTATAAATGTAGTCGCTATAGTCGCTACCTGAAAGGTGAAACAGCCTCGCTACCTTCGGCAATCTCAATATAGTTTACACTGAGGCCTTCGACTGAGCTCAGCCGAATATCCTTGCCAAATTGTGAGCCGCCGGCGAGTCGAACGCCGAACCGATTCCTTAAGAGGGAATTGCTCTGCCAGTTGAGCTAGCGGCCCTCTTTATAAAAAAGCGCTGATTTAGTATACTATAAGAGGTTTGTCATAACAATACTTGGCGCCTGTAGCTCAACTGGATAGAGCACTTCGCTTCGGACGAAGGGGTTGGGGGTTCGACTCCCTTCAGGCGCGCAGCGTAACAAATTACTTCGTAATTTAAACGCTGCAGAGACGTAAAAATTTTTAATTTTGTACGTCTCGCAACGTACGAAATCGAAGATTTCTACATCTTCTTCTATCCTATAGCTTTATTTTGAGCTTTGTGTTATAATCTTTGATTAAATTATGAAAAGATTCAGGGATTTGCTCAATTTTGCGGTCCAATTTGCAAAAACTCACAAAATAATTTCATTTACTATTTTTTTGACACTTATAGTAATCTTAATTGTCTTAAAACCCGGCAAGCAAGCTCCGATTGCCACAGAAAAAGTAAGAAGAGAAAATATTTCCCAAACAATTTCTATAACGGGGAGTATTGATTCAAATAATACTGCGAACTTAAGCTTTAAGGCTTCGGGAAAGTTGGTTTATTTGGGAGTAAAAAAAGGAGACTATGTTTATGCCTACCAGACAATTGCCGGAATGGACGAACGAACAGTTCAGAAGAATTTAGAGATTACCCTAATAGATTATTCAAAGCAAAGATTAACCTTTGACCAGACTCTTGAAAAAAATCAAAACAGAACACCGCAAGAAGCTTTAAATAATGATATGAAACGGATCCTTGAGAATAATCAGTTTGATTTAGACCGTGCGGTAAAATCTGTGGAACTTCAAGACCTTGCTAAACAGGAATCTGTTTTAACAACTCCAATCACGGGAATTATCACAAGATCAGATGTTGAAACTTCCGGGGTAAATGTTTCTGCGGCAACGACTTTTACTGTTGTAGATTTAAGTTCTCTTAATTTTAAGATGGACGTTGATGAAGCAGATATTGGAAAAGTTAGGCAAGGACAAAAAGTAAAAGTTGTGCTTGATGCGTATCCTGATGAAACATTAAATCTAACAGTAGACAAAATAGATTTTGTTTCTCACACAACCTCAACCGGAGGAACTGCTTTTACCGTACATGCAAACTTTGCAGATCATCCCGACAATAAATACAGAGTGGGAATAAATGGAAATGCGGAAATTATAACTGGGGAGAGAGAAAATGTTCTTGCAATTCCCGTATCTTCGATAACAGAGGATAATAAAGTGTTTATAAAAACTAAAAGGGGGTACGTGGAAAGAAAAATAAAAACAGGTCTTCAAAATGATACGAGAGCGCAAGTGATAAGCGGACTTTCGCAAAACGATGAGGTAGTCGTAGAATCAACTCTTGTTCCCAAAAAAACACAGGCAAGATTTCCGTTTAGGTTTTTTATAAGATAAAATGATTCATGAAGAAAACAAACCTCATAAGCCTTGCGAATATAACTAAAGATTATAACCTCGGTGGTTTGATAGTGAATGTTTTAAAGGGAATAACTCTTAAAATAGAAAATGGTGAATTTGTTGCAATTTCCGGAAGATCCGGCTCTGGAAAATCGACTCTAATGAATATCATAGGACTTTTAGACACACCGACAACAGGATCTTACTATCTAGAAAGTGTTGATGTATCAAGCTTAAAAGAAGATGAGTTATCGTATCTTAGAAATAAAAAAATCGGATTCGTTTTTCAGTCATTTAACCTTCTCCCAAGAGCAACAATTCTTGAAAATGTTATCCTTCCGGGAATTTATGCGGGATTAAATACAAAAGACAGGGAAAATACGGCAAAAAACATTTTAGAAAAAATCGGGCTCTTCAAGCATATCAACAAAAGACCCAATCAGCTTTCAGGAGGAGAACAGCAAAGAGTAGCAATTGCTAGGGCTTTAATGAATAATCCAGATATTATCCTAGCAGATGAGCCGACAGGAAATTTAGATACAAAATCAGGGCAGGAAGTTATAACTTTATTAAAAGACTTACATAAACAAGGAAAAACCATTGTGCTTATAACTCACGAGAAAGACATTGCTAGGGAAACAGATAGAATTATAAACTTGACTGATGGAAGAATTGATCTCGATTAGATGGGATAGATTGATTATGGATATAAACGAACTTTTTAAACTCTCATATAGAGCAATAAGCGCAAATAGACTAAGAAGTTTCTTAACAATGCTGGGCATTGTTATTGGAGTTTTTGCAATTATTTTACTTGTCTCAATAGGCACCGGACTTCAGACATTTATTACAAATCAGATAGCAGGATTTGGTTCAAATCTTATTGTCGTTATCCCGGGAAGAATAGGAGGCGCTAGGACTCCAGGCGGTGTTGTATCTAATAAACTTGTTGTTGCAGATGCAAAAACGCTTGCGTTAAAACTTAAAAACGAGGCAAGTGTGGCACCTGTTGTTCAGCAAATTTCAACAGTTAAATACAAAAATAGGGAAAATAAAGGAACTACTGTGTTTGGCACTACTTCAAATTATTCAAAAACTGTTCAAAACGCAACAATAGGACAGGGTAGCTTTTTTTCTCAAAGTCAGGAACAATCCGGAGCAAGGAACGCAGTTATAGGACAGACGGTTCTAAACAATTTATTCCCTTCGCAAAATCCTATCGGTAAAAGATTTTTTATAGGAAATAATATATATACGGTAATAGGAGTGATAAACAAAAGAGGTGCGGTTTTTGGAATAGATCAGGATAACGTTATACTTATTCCTTTGTCTTCCGCTCAAAGGCAATTTGGACTAACTCATCTCAATGCCATATTTATTTCGGTAAATTCACCGTCTCTTATTCCAAGAGTTAAAGACCAAACGCAAAAAATTTTGTTAAAACACTTGACAGAGGACGATTTTACGGTTCAAACAGCAGAATCAACGCTTTCTATTGTTTCAAACATTACAAACATTCTTTCTATTGCCCTAGGAGGTATTGCTGCGATATCATTATTAGTTGGGGGGATTGGAGTTGCAAATATAATGCTTGTATCTGTTACCGAAAGGACTAGAGAAATAGGACTTAGGAAAGCACTTGGGGCAAAAAGAATAGACATATTAAAGCAGTTTTTGCTTGAAGCAACAATGCTTTCTTTAACCGGAGGAATAATAGGTATTATTCTGGGAATCCTAGGATCGTTAATACTCGCAAGATTTCTTGTTTCTCAGGTAACCCTATGGTCTGTCTTTATAGCTTTTGGTTTTTCTGTTGCGGTAGGAATTATATTTGGAATGGCTCCTGCAATAAGAGCCTCAAAGCTTTCCCCCATAGAAGCCTTAAGATATGAATAGAGAAGGAAAGTCATTTTTTTTAAGTGTGGCCACGTTTTTAATCGGCTGGCCAATTTCCGCAATTGCCATTTTTTTTATTGGCAAAATTATATTATCGCAATTCAATCTTGTTTCTCCATATATTAAAATACCAAGTATTCTTCCTTTAACAGGTGGGGTAATTTGCTTTATCTTGTTTTACTTCGGAAGAGCATTTCTCTTCAAAAAGCTCTTAGAAGAAAGGGGGCATAAGCTTGATTTTAAAGAAGTATCTTTTTTATGGGGTTTATCCGGACTTAAAAGATTTGCGCCCGGAAATATCTGGTCTTTTTTGGGAATGACATTATCCTTCTCAAAAAAGGGTGTTGATAGTAAGACTATTATCCCCTTATTTTTTACAGAAATAGGATTATTTATTATAGCAAGTCTACTCTTGTCTCTTTTTTCTATTCAATTTATCTTGCCTTACGTACTTTCCGTACACACATATTCAATTTTCATAATTCCTTTTATATCTTTTATTGTTATCTTAATTAGCCTAATTTTTGTATTTAATAAAATAGCTATCGGCAAATTAAAGGACGGGGGGGTAAAAAAAATTTTCCCCAGTTTTAATCCTTATACCAATTTTGTTCTTTTATCTATTACCGTCGGCTCATTATTTTTATTTGGCCTTGGAACATTTCTAACAATTGCATCAGTAGTCTATCTACCTTTAAATTTTTTTCTCCCATTAATTGGTTTTTTTGTTTTTTCTCTTCTTCTAGGTTTCTTATCTTTTATAACACCTATGGGACTTGGGGTAAGAGAAGGAGTAATAGCAGTCGGGCTTTCTAAAATATTAACTCTTCAGCTTGCCGGATTTTCAGCTATCTTCGCAAGGATTGTTCTTATTTTATCTGAGATAATCTTCATTTTATCCGCAAGCTTATGGAAAAAAATAAAAGATAGTAGATTTTTGAAAATAGAAAACTATATTAAGAATCATCTCCACGAGGTCATATTGCTTTTGATGATTACGCTTTACGCAGTATATTTCTCTCAGGCCAGCTTTTTAAGATATGACAATTTTTTTACTGGAAGATTTGATCTTGGAAACATGGATCAGGCAGTTTGGAATACTATTAATGGAAGAATTTTTAAAATAACGGACCCAAACGGAACAGACATAATCTCTCGACTTTCCTTTCATGCGGATTTTATACTCGTTTTTATATCGCCTCTTTACTTTATTTGGGCAAATCCTAAAATGCTACTTCTTCTTCAGTCAATCGCACTAGGACTTGGAGCTGTCTTTATCTACCTAATTTCCAATAATCTTTTAAAGAACAAAAATATTTCTCTTGCATTTTCTTTAGCGTTCCTTTTAAATCCGTCTCTTCAATTTAGCAATTTATACGATTTTCATCCTGTAACGCTTGCGACGACTCTTTTACTTGGTGCTTTTTATTTTTTAAAAAGGGAAAAGTATCTATGGATGCTAATCTTCTTGATTTTAGCATCTTTATCTAAAGAACAAATATGGATAATTGCAGCTTTGTTTGGAGCCTATTTGTTTTTTATTGATAAAAAAAGGCTTATGGGAATTCTAATAACAGTCCTTCCGCTGGGTATTTTCTATTATTTAATTGCCAAAGCAATACCGGAAGCTCGAGGAGCTCAGCATTTTGCTCTTTCTTATTATTCTGATTTTGGAGAAAGTCCTCTTACTATTATTAGAAACATATTTCTCTCGCCTGGAAAAATAATCGGGATACTGCTTCAAGAAAAACAGCTTATTTATTTAACAAAAATATTTTCTCCATTGGGATTTTTGTCGCTTCTTTTCCCCCTAACTCTTATTTTTATTCTTCCGGATTTATTTATAAATCTACTAAGTAATAACTCTCAACTTAGAGAAATTTACTACCAATATACCGCAACAATTACTCCTTTTATCTTTATATCAGCAATTTATGCTGTTGCGACCGTACAAAAGCGTTTTTCAAAAATATCATTTCGATTTTTTATGTGGTACATATTAATATCTGCTATTCTTGGTGCTTACTTTATTGGCCCTTTACCCGGTTCGAAAAATCCAAATATAAACATGTTTACAAAACAACTCCCTCAAAAAGAGACAATAGCAAACTTTTTAGATTCTATACCTCAAAAATTCAGTATTGCAGCAACCAACAATCTCGGATCTCATCTTTCTCATAGACAAAAAATCTACACAATACCTGTTGGAATTGATCAAGCGGATATAATTCTTTTTCTTTTAAATGACCCATTTGCCCAGCCTTCTTTAAAAGCACAAATTGAAACAGCAGACAAGATGAAAGAAGACAAGAATTATATTCAGGTTTTTAAACAGGGTGACTTTATAGTTTTTGAAAAAAGAAATCTGTATCTTGAAGAACACGAGAAAAAAATAAAGCAAGTTAAGCTTTTCCCCTTGTCTATTCCATCGCTTGCTCACAGAGACTATAAAAAGGGGGAAATTAAAATAGAAAATAAAATAGAAACTAATAAATCATTTACAAGCTATATTGCTTCTTACTTATCAGACGGACTTAAGGTTTATGCGCTTTTAAATATCCCAAACATACCCAAGCCTCAAAATGGTTTTCCGGTTATTATTGTAAACCACGGATATATAAATCCGAAAGGCTATAATACTGTTTCCTCTTATAAAAACATTACCGATTATTTTTCCAAAAATGGATATTTGGTGTTAAAACCCGACTACCGAGGCAATGACAAGTCCGAAATCGATAATAAAGCCTTAATGCGCTTTGCGTATCCCATTGATGTAATGAATTTAATCTCATCAATTTCTAGTATCAAAGAGGCGGACAGCAGTTCGGTCTACTTATGGGGACATTCCATGGGGGCAGAGGTAGCTTTGGAGGTACTTGAGATAATAGGAAAAAACGAAGAGCTTTCAAAAAGTGTTAAAGCTGCTGTCTTGTGGGCGCCGGTAACAGACCCTCTAAGATGGTTTTCCAAACAAAACCTTCCAAGACTTGAGGAGAGTGTAATCACTCCTTTTCCATACTCAAAAACTTTTCAGATCTTAGGAAAACCAGAAGACAACCCCAAGCTTTGGGAAAGCATCTCGCCTCTATCATATCTTGGGGATATAAAAGCTCCTGTACAAATCATTCATGGTACCGATGACAAAACCGTACCTTACCAATGGTCTATAGAGCTATTTAACGATCTTAAGAGTCTTTCGAAAAATACAAAGCTTAATCTTTATGATAATGCCGGGCATAATTTAAATCCCAAATGGGAGGAAGCTACAAGGGATTCTCTAATGTTCTTTAAGAGTTTTTAAAGGAGATTTTCTCAACTTAATCCTCTTGTCTTAAGTCTTGAAAAGTTCTACGATAGCAATATGGTTACTGTTGTTAAGGCAACGGGCGAGAAAGAACCATTCTCCGAAATTAAAGTGAGAAATTCTATAAGAAGAGCCGGAATTCCGCAGGAAATTCAGGAGCAAGTCTTAGTGCATATAAAAACAAAGATTTACGAAGATATTCATACATCCGAAATCTATAAACACATTATTGAATTTCTTAAAACTTCTCCTCACCCATTTAATAAGACAAGATATACGCTCAAACAGGCAATAATGGACTTAGGTCCTACAGGATATCCTTTTGAGAACTATGTTTCGGAAATTCTAAAAAGCGAGGGATATCAAACTCAGGTAAGACAAATTTTAGAAGGGGAGTGTGTTTCTCATGAAATAGATGTTATTGCTCAAAAAAACGACAAAAAGATTTTAATTGAGGCTAAATTTCATAATAGTCCGGGGACAAGATCTGATATTCATGTTTCTTTATATACAAAGGCGCGTTTTGATGATTTAAAAGATAAGTATAATTTTACCCAAGGATGGATTGTTACAAATACAAAAGTGACTACAGATGGGGTAAAATATGCGCTTTGCAATGGAATGAAAATTATCGGATGGAATTATCCAGAAACAGGAAGCCTAAGGGATTTAGTCGAAAAAGCAAATCTTTATCCAATAACAGCTCTGCAGTCTCTTTCGCAATCACAAAAACAAAGTCTTCTTGATCAAGGAATAGTTTTGTGTAAAACTATTTGTCAAAATCAGAATCTGTTGAGTCAGTTTGATATATCGGATCATAAAAAAAATAATCTTAAAGACGAACTAAACTTTGTCTGCAATATTAGTTAAAACTTTTAATTACAATTTTGCTAATTTTGTCCTTTCATATTTATCTGCCATATAGCCGTTGGGGACTGTTGTAAGCTTATCTGAATGGAGAAGAAATCCATTTCGGATAGTATGATCTCCGAATCGATTGTTAATCTTGTCGATTGCAGATAAAAGATTGTCATTTTTATAGCTTGCATCAAAAAGGGGAAGAGTTAGATTCTTGCTATCTTCAAGGCCTGAAACCCAAACACTAATTTGTCTTACATAAGAATCTTTTAAATTAAACATTTCTTTGTTTTCTTTAAAAAGAGAGTTAAATAGATTAAATAAATCTTTGGAGTCATCAAAATAGAAATTATATGTTTTTCTCCCGTGTACATTAATATTTCCCCGCAACAAAAATCCTAAAGTCCTTGCCTTTTTATTAAGTCTTCTAAGTTTTATTGATATTTCTTCCCAGAGCTCATAAGTATTTTGCAAAATCTTTCTTTTATCATATTCGTTTTGGGGAAGACAGTAATTTCTTCCGATTGATTTTACATCTGGTACTAAAGTATAGGGCATGATTCCTGAATCATCTTTCCCTTCCGAAATATTTCTGAGAAACTGAGCCTCCATTTTACCAAATTCGCAAACAAGTCTGTAATGGGGAACTTTTCGGATATCTAAAAGATTAAAAACTCCAAGTTTATTGAGTCTGTCTTTAATTCTTTCCCCGATTCCGCAAATATCTGTAAGTTTTGCTTTTTTATAAACTGCATCCATATTTTGGTGAGTTATTTTAAACATACCATCTGGCTTATTAAGACCGGAGGCAAGCTTTGCTAAAAGTTTATTATAAGAAATGCCAAAAGAAGCTGTTATATATTCTCCTATTTCTTCTCTTATTCTTTTTTTGATTATTGATACGATTCCCCCCGCTCCGTTAAAAAGATGGGCAGTCGGTGTCATGTCTATGAAAACCTCATCGATTGAAAAAAGTTCGACAAAAGGTGAGTAATCTTTGCAAATATTGATAAACTTCTTGGAAACTTTAAAGTATTTAACAAAATCCGCAGGAACAAGAATTAAATCAGGACAAATTTTAAAAGCCTCATAGGTTCTTGAACCTGTTCCGATGCCCAGTTTTTTAGCTTCTTTGCTACTTGCAATAATACAAGTCCTACCGTTTGTTGCAGTAACTCCTATAGGTTTACCCCGAAGTCTAGGATTATATTGCTGCTCAACGCTTGCAAAAAAAGAATCGAAGTCGATATGAAGAATAGCTTTATCCACTAGAAATAAAGTAGAACAAAATACGAAATAAATCAATACGACAAAGAAGAGCTTACTGTGTCAATTACAAACCGTAGGCTGAAAGAGGAGCGTTTCCTATGTGACTGCGGTGAAGAGTCATTATATAGGAATCGCACTGCAAAAACCCGGAAATTGTAGAAAACGCGCCAATAAAACCATCTTGTTGCAGTATCTGTATCGCACTAGGACTAAAAGAACCATATGGATAGGCAAAAATATTAATTGCCTGTCCGGTATTTTGCTCAAGCTGTTGTTTTGCTGTCTGTATTTCATACTGAATTTTATCCTGCGATCCTCGTCCTATAGCATAATGTGACCATGTATGACTTGTTAGGTAGACCAATCCACTTGCCTTCATCTCTTTTATCTGATCCCAAGAAAGAAAATTAGGGCTACCTACGAGTCCTGTTGCGACCATAAGATTTATTACAACATTATATTTCCTAATAATCGGAAGAGCGTAGCTATAAGCATTTTCATACCCATCGTCCAGGGTAATCACAATGCTTTTTGGTGAAAGACCTGAATGATTTTTTAATGCATTTACAAGTTCTTCCGCAGTAATTGTATGATACCCATTTGACACAAGATATGCCATTTGCTGATCGAAAACTCTATTATCCACGCTTCCTGCGGTTTGACCTTTCTCAATCGCCACTGATTGAGGCTGTATACGATGATAGGTTAAAACTGGAACATTAAGACAGTAATGATTTTTAAGCGGTGTATTAATTTTTTCATCAACCTTAACGTTTTCTGTTATTTTTTCCTCAGGTATTCCTAGCGTTGGCGTTGAAGTAAGTGTAATTATATTTGAAGACAAGACCGGCGTACAAAAAGACAAAGAATTGCAAACCATTGGGGAACTTTGATATCCGTAAGACATGGTCTTATGAATTATTTCTCCTTTTTTGACATTTCCAAAATACTCAAAAATAAATAAAAAAATAATTAAAACAGCAAGAAGCTGTATGCGTTTTATCACAGGGGAAATAATATCAAAATTTAATTTAAATGTAAATGACTATAAGCTTTTTCGTGCTTTGTTATTGCGTTCGGATTATTCTGAAAGTAAAATATAATTATGCAAAAAAACATAGTGCCCCAACATGCTTGGATATTTGATGTAGACGGAGTAATAACTCACCCTTCAAAAAAGATAATTACAGAATTTGAAGTTCTGAATTACATCATAAAAAAATTAGAAAAAGGTAAACCAGTTGTATTGAATACCGGAAGGTCTCTTGAATGGATTATGGATCGGGTAATAAATTTGCTTCTTAAGAAAACCAAAAATAAAGAAATTTTTAATAGATTCTTCGTGGTCGGGGAGATGGGAGGAGTTTGGCTAACATTTGATAAAAATGGAAAAATTCAAAAGCACGTAGATCGCTCCCTCCAATTCCCAAAGTCTCTTATGAAAAGAGTTATTCAGCTTGTCAAGGCAAAATATTCAAAAAGCATGTTCTTTGATGACACCAAGCAAACAATGTTCTCGATCGAAATGAATGAAGAACTACCTATTGATAAATATAAAAAGGAACAAAAAGTATTAGTAAATGATCTGTCCAAAATAATTAAAGCGTCTGATTTAAATAAAAATCTAAGAATCGACACAACTACAATAGCTGCGGATATTATGAATAAACATGTTGGTAAAGGATTTGCCGTGATCCGAATTATCGACTGGCTAAAAGAAAACGAATTAAAACCCCATAAAGTTTTTGCATTTGGAGATAGTAAGTCTGATCTTCCCATGGCAGAGAAACTTCATGAACTAGGATTCTCTGTTGAGTTTGTTTTCGTTGGAGACAAAACACATCTCGGAAATACAAAATACCCATTTTCTATATTTTTTACAAAAGCACAATACGAAAAAGGGGCACTGGAATTTCTAAGAAAAACTAATTAACTTGTGTAACCGATCGGACTCGAACCCCCTGCTCCAACCCCAAGAGTTAGTGTTTACAAAACTGCATATCCCAAGCTTCTATATTCATAAAAATGCTATAATCCTCTATGTGAATCATTCCAAATCCTTATTAAATAATGGATATCAACTTGTATTCCTGTTAAGTGATCTTGGGTTTCCTATTAGTAATAATCTTTTTGGACAATTAACAATAGCCATTGATTTATGTAGATTTGCTCATAAAGACTTTAAAGAAGTAGATATATATATACTAACCAGTGGAACATATACAAAAACCTGTATAAGCAAAAACATTCGTGTTATTCATACAAACGATCCTTTTATTGATCCTAGTGCCTATAAACGCGAGTTAGGAAAAATACTTAAAAATAAAAAACCTACAATTGCTACATCTTTTATGATACATAGAGATGCTGCTGCTGTGTATGAGTTATCCAAGTTAAAGAAAACTTTTTCTAATCTTTTGCTGCTTATTGGACTGTATTGCACAGCCAGAGAATATTTCTACGATGAACTTCCAATTCGGAATTTTATTTCCCAAAAAGCAAAAGATTATATCCTGGCAAAAAATAAATATACGGCTGCCATGAAAAGATATTTGACCATGATGCTTAATGAAAACTCAATAGATAAGTATCTGGTTCTTAATGAATATACGAAAAAAGCATATTTAGCTAAAGAATTAAGAAGAATTATTCCTCCGGATAAAATTTATGTTATAAGAGGTGGAGCAGATGAAAAATTATTTAAGCCAATCACAAATAAACAAAAGATGCTAATTAGAAAGAAGTATATGCTTGATGAAAGAAAATTTATTTTATGTTTCGGCACTAGATTTACCCAATATAAAGGAGCTGATATTTTGGAAGAAATTTTGAATTACTATAACAATAATATTATCGCACCAACTTTTTTATTCCCCCTCTACCCAAATTCCGATACTGTTCTTTTATCTAATAAGCTCCTGGGATATAAAAAACTACTGGAAAAAAATAAGATCAAATTCTTTTTAGATCTATCTCGACAAAAATGTTTGCTTCAAAGAGATTGGCCAACTCTCTATAAGAAAACTTGTTTGGACATAGATAGTTTTATAAAAAATCTTCCTACCGAATCTAAAAAGTATATAGAGAAAAATTACTTAGGTGTTTTAGACTTTCCATATTATCATCTTGCCAATATTGTCCTTCGACCCTCTATAGCTGATTCCCAAGCAATTACGTTGTTTGAAAGTGCGCTTTGTAATTGCCCAGCATATGGTACTAACAGGACAGGGTTTTATCATGACCTCGACGAATTAAGGGAATATTCAGTAAAACTACCAAGCAACATACAAATATTTAATAGGTACTCTGATTACAAAACGCATCAATATAATGATAGCGTTAAATCGGTTGCAGAAGAGTTTGTCCATATGATTAATAAGGAGATGGAAAACTTTGAGAAAAAACTAGATCCTGTTCATACACGCGAATTAGTAATTCGGAATGGATTTACCTCAAAAGCAATGGTAAAAAGGCACGTTCAGCTATATAAAAGTCTCTTTGCTAATTTATAAAATTTAGATGGGTGATCGATCAGTTCTCTCTCTCCAGCTCTTAAACATGGTTGGCAAAGTCTATGCTACTATATTTATAATACTTATAGAATATGGAAATAGAAGAAGATGGAGGAAAAATCACTCCTCTTGTGGATATTTCTACTCCCTTAGAAGATTTTGATAAAAATAGATGGAAAAAAATTCTCATTGGGGTTTTTATTGTTTTACTTGCTGTTTTTACTTATTTTGTTTTGTCACAGAATAAAAAAACTACAAATTCAGAGTATATAAATAAAACCATAATAATTACCCCCGCAATTACAAAATCTGTCTCTCAACAGACTAACACAATTAAAAGAGAAACTATTGGTTTTTTGCCATCCTGGTCTGTTGCTAAAAAAACAAAGGTTTACTCCAAAGACCTTACTCAAATCATCTATTTTGGGTTAAATGTTAACAAAGACGGCAGTATCGTAAAATACGACGAAAACAACCTGCCTGTCTTGGAATGGAGTTATTTTAACTCTGATTATTTTAAAGAGATTAAGAGGGAAGCGTCAATTAGCGGGACAAAAATTTTGCTGTCAATTAAATCTTTTGACAATACGACAATAGATAATATTATAAGTAGCCAAATTGCGACAAGTAAGTTAACCGGTGGGTTATTAACACTTATAAAACAATATAGCCTTGACGGAATAAATATTGATTTTGAATACTTTACAGATACCAATTTCCCTACCTCCAAATATCTTGCTGCATTCTTAGAAGAATTATCTGCAAATTTAAAAAAAGACAATCCAAATATTATTGTTTCTATAGATGTCAATGCAACTGTTGTTGTAAAAGACAGAGCATACAATATGACAAAAATTTCAAGGGTAGTTGATCAGGTAATTCTTATGGCATACGACTATCGTGGGCAAAATTCAACAAGAGCAGGTCCGGCAGCACCTATCTATGGCGAAGCAAATGAACACAGTATTTGGGAATCAGTAGAGTCTTTGTCGGGTCGGGTTCCAAATAACAAGCTTATCTTAGCTATTCCATTTTACGGCTACGAATGGCAGACATTTACCGACAGACACAAAAGTTCAGTTATAGAGGGCAGCGGCGCTTTAGCCACATACAAAAGAGTCAAAGAGCTTTTAAAAGAAAGAAGCGATATTATAAAATCTTGGGACGATATTTCCAAATCCCCATGGCTATCCTATATACAGTATGGAGCAATTAAACAAATTTATTATGAAGACGATAGATCAATTGCCGAAAAAATAAAATTCGCTAAAGAAAAAAATATGGGAGGGATTGCCATTTGGGCATTGGGGTATGAAGGAAACTATAGGCAGCCGTGGGAGGTTATAGAAACTTTACTTGACTGAAATTTTACCTTGTGAAATACTTAATTAATGGATAGCCAAAATTCGCAATCCTCTCCTCGATCAGCCGATCAAATATTACCCAAATCGATTAATAATGTTAACTTGCCTTATCCCGGTAAAAAAATTCCCATGAATATTAAATATAAACTCTTGCTAATTACGGGATTCTCAGCTTTGACAATTGCTGTTCTTAGCGTATTTATTTATTTCTCGTTTCGGTCATTTAATTTGGCCATCGAATATTTTATGGTTGGTCTTATCGTGACTTTTGTTCTGGTCGTAATAATTATTGTTGAACTAATTGCCAGATTGCGTAAAAAAACAGGAATGATTACCAAAGGCAACCTAGATTATAAAGTTGGTACCCAAATTAGAGATAGTACTACACAACTACCTAAATCTTTTGACGATGCAACAGAGAAACTAAAAGCATCATATTTTGAGGATTTGGAAAAAAAGGTTCAAGAAAAAACTAAAACGCTTACCCAAAGAATGGAAGAGCTAAATTCTGAGCGTCAAAAAATTAAAGAAGCAGAAGAAAAAGCATTAATTGAAGAGGCTAAAGAAGAAGCCACTTTGATAAGTATCGGAGAAGGAGTTGTGGTAACAGATCCCCAGGGAAAGATTTTGGTTTTCAATCACGCAGCAGAACAAATGACCAATTGGACAGCTTCTGAGGCAGTGGGACAGTTCTGGTTTGAAACCGTTCCGGCAATGGATGAGAAGGGATATCTTATTCCGCGGAAAGACAGAGATATGTACAAAGCCTTGACCACTGGTAAAAAAGTTTTTTCCCAAAGTATTTATCTACAGAAAGGATCTGAAAAAATCACGGTAGCGATTACAGCCACACCAATTATTTTTAAACATCGGGTAATCGGCGCGGTCCAAGTTTTCAGGGACATAAGTCGTGAAAAGGAGGTTGACAGAATGAAAACAGAATTTATTTCGCTTGCTTCACATCAGCTCCGTACACCGCTATCTGCGGTGAAATGGTTTTGTGAGATGCTACTCAATGGTGATGCGGGAGAGTTAAATCCGGAACAGAAGGAATACGCGAAAAACGTTTCTGATTCAAATGAACGGATGATTAGTCTGGTTAATTCTCTTCTTAATATTTCACGTATTGAATCAGGGAGAATAATTATTGATCCCAAACCTACAAATATGAACAAACTCATTTCAGAAGTGATCACTGAAATAAAAGTAAAAAGTGATGCAAAAAAACAGCAGATTATTGTCAGCGTCCATTCAAACCTTCCTCTGATAAATATTGATCCTCAGCTTATCCGAGAAGTGTACGTTAATTTACTAACAAACGCATCAAAGTATACGCCTCCCGGTGGAGAAATTTCTGTATTTATTTCTAAAAAAGGTGACGAATTAACCTCTCAAGTGAGTGATAACGGATATGGAATTCCAAAAAAGGGCTATGATAAAATATTCCAGAAATTTTACCGCGGGGAAAATATTGTAAAGATTGAACCGGAAGGTAATGGTCTGGGTCTCTATTTAGCGAAGGCGATTATTGAATCGTCCGGAGGAAAAATTTGGTTTTCCTCCTCAGGCGGATCCGTCTTGGGCGGAGAATCAACAGAGGAAAAAGGCCTGCCTGCTGGCAGGCAGGGAACATCATTTTATTTTTCCCTGCCGCTTAGTGGTACACAGGCAAAAAAAGGTGAGGTTACACTTAACAGTTAAAATGTGTATAATAATACTGTAAATTATTAATTATGGGTAAACAAAAACCTACGATCATGGTAGTTGAAGACGAGATTTTGTTGCTACAAGCTATTTCTAAAAAATTAGAGTTGAATGGCATAACCGCAATTCCTTATAGCAATGGGAGGGATGCTATTGACTATTTGGATAACCTGTCAAAGCTTCCAGATGCGATTTGGCTTGATTATCAGTTGAAAGATATGGATGGACTTGAATTTATGGGACAACTCAAAAAAAACGAGAAATGTGCACAAATTCCTGTCATTGTTGTGAGTAATTCAGCTAGCGAAGATAAGGTTAATAGCATGCTAGCACTCGGTGCAAAACGATATCTCTTAAAAGCAGAATATCGGTTAGATGAGCTCATCCCAATAATGAAGCGGTTTATCGCAGAAAATAAAACACAGGCATAAATAATATGGTAAAAATTCTTGTTGCCGAAGATGATAAATTTTTGGCAAATGCGTATCGAGTCAAGCTCAGCAAGGCAGGTTATGAAATCAAAATTGTCTCAGATGGTCAAGAGACAATGGATAGTCTTGAAACATTTACTCCCGATGTCATTCTACTCGACATTATCATGCCGATAAAAGACGGTTTTGCTGTGCTTGAAGAACTGAAAAAAAACGATAAATGGAAAAATATTCCTGTTATCGTTGCTTCAAATCTAGGGCAGAAGGAAGACATTGATAAGAGCATGGCACTTGGAGCCACCGACTATATTGTCAAAAGCCAAATGCCTATTAATGATGTTCTCGTAAAGATTAACAACGTTCTCAAGTAAATTCACTTCTTGAACCGCTCCCGCCCTCTACTACAGCACTATATTATTCTTCTTATTTTTTGATACAATAATTACATGGAACCATTTGCTCAAGATTTGTTTAATGCAATAAAAGAACTCGGAATCATTGAAGAGAAAAAACTAACCGCGGCATTTGAAGAAAGTAAAGCTAAGAATTCCTCGTTTCAAGAAATACTTTTGACAAACGATCTTATTTCAGATGTCGATTTGGGCAAAACTGTAGCAGAACTATTACATGTTCCATTTATCGAACTTTCAACCACAAAAATTCCTCCAGATCTGATTTATCTAATTCCAGAGACATATGCGCGTACTCATAAAGTAATTGCATTTGAGGAGACTGATAAAGAAATAAAGCTCGCTATGGTAAATCCAACTGCAAGCTCACTAGTACAACGATTTATTGAACAAAAAGCGCAAAAAAAAGCGTCTGTCTTTTATGCGAGTGAGCGGGACTTTGAGAAGACACTAAAGATTTATAAACAAAATCTTCAGCGGTCATACGATGAAATGCTTAAAGAGCAGGTAAGAAACATCGGAAAAGATGGAATATCCGAACCCCCAATTGAGCGGATTGTCGATATTCTTATCGAGTACGCCTATGACAACGGGGCTTCCGATATCCACATAGAACCAGAAAAAGACGGATCGATTGTGCGATTTCGTATCGACGGCATCTTGCAGGAAGTGCTACGTTTTACTCCAGAAATTGACCAGCAAGTAATTGCACGCATAAAATTTCTCTCCAAACTCCGTACCGATGAGCACCTTAGCGCGCAGGATGGAAAAATCCAAACAAGAATTGAAAATGAAGATCTGGATATCAGGGTCTCAATTGTCCCGATTGTGCATGGAGAAAAATGCGTCATGAGACTTCTCTCCGCACGTTATAGGCAGTTTGGATTAGCTGACTTGGGAATGAATGAACGGGATTTAAAAAAAGTCATGGACGCAAGCAGTAAGCCATACGGGATGATTCTATCAACTGGCCCAACAGGCTCGGGGAAAACAACAACAATGTATGCCATCCTTAAAATTTTAAACACAAAAGATCGCAATATAGCAACAATCGAAGATCCCATTGAGTACGAGATTAAGGGAATAAATCAAATACAGGTTAACCCAAAAACGAATCTTACCTTTGCAGAAGGGCTACGCTCAATCCTGCGTCAAGACCCCAATATTATTTATGTAGGAGAGATCCGTGATGATGAAACAGCAGATATTGCGGTGAACTCAGCAATGACTGGACATTTAGTTTTATCAACACTTCATACAAATGATGCTGCGACAGCTCTACCAAGACTTCTGGATATGAATATTGAGCCATTTCTTGTTGCATCAACAGTAAGCATAGTCATTGCTCAAAGACTGGTTCGGAAAATCTGCGAGAGATGTAAAGTATCCCAAACGGAGAAAATGATTGATCTTGAAAAAAATTTTGATAAAAAATTATTACAAAAGTATTTTAAGAATGAAAAAGAAGCAAGAATATACATTGGCAAAGGGTGTCCGGTTTGCAGAAGTACGGGATATTCCGGCAGGGTTGGTATTTTTGAAATTCTTCTTCTATCTGAGAAGATCAAGGATCTTATTGTTGCAAAAAATGACTCTCAAAAAATTATGCAACAGGCTGTTTTAGAAGGTATGACCACTATGATGGAGGATGGACTTTCCAAAATACAGCAGGGTTTAACTACTGTTGAAGAAGTCCTTCGGGCAACAAGAGAATGAAACTGCCGGCTTTAACATCAGAAATATCAATATTTGGAAAAGTGAGCTTAGTGGATACATTGGCGTTCACAAAGCATGTCTGTCTGATGTTAAAAAGCGGCATTCCACTCCCTGAATCGATTCTAATTTTAGAAAAGCAGACATCTCATCCGGCATTTAGAAAATTACTCTTAAAGATTCACCAGGAGATTGCCAATGGCCAGCCTTTACATAAAGCTCTATCCCAATTTCCTCATGTTTTTGATGCATTTTATGTAAGTCTCATCAAAGTTGCGGAAGAGTCGGGAAGTCTTGAGAAAAACCTTGAATATCTTGCTCTACATTTAAAAAAACAGCACGAATTTACCGATAAAGTAAGAGGTGCTTTATTATACCCGTCAATCGTATTAGGGGTGGCTCTTATTGTGGGAATTGGACTGAGTGTTTTTGTGCTGCCTAAGCTGATTGACCTTTTTGCCTCACTTGACGTTGAACTGCCGCTCTCGACAAAGATTCTTTTGTTGTTTGCTAAAGTTATGAGAGACTATGGTGTTTCTTTACTGGGCGGATTGGTTCTGCTTTTTGCATTACTGCGCTTCGCAATAACGACACGGGCAATCAAGCCGCGCTGGCATTCTTTCCTGCTTTCCCTTCCGGTTTTAGGAGTATTTATGCAAAACATTCAGCTGGCTTCAATGTTTAGAAATATTGGGACAATGCTTTCGGTGGGAGTGCATATCTCAACTGCCTTGGATGCGCAGTTTGAAACAACAACAAATTATGTATACAAAAACTATCTTTCGGAAATAAAAAGCGGTGTTGAAAAAGGAAAATCAATCGAAGAAATACTTAGTAAAACTAACAAAAAATTTATGCCGCTTATTGCCGTAAGAATGATTGGGGTTGGAGAAAAAACAGGGAAACTGGACGAAACGCTTACCTATCTTGGTGATTACTTTGAGGATGAAGTCGATAACACATCTAAGAATCTCTCGACAATTATTGAACCGGTTATTCTTATCATAGTAGGTCTTATTGTGGGGTTTATTGCAATTTCAATTATCGGACCAATTTATCAGTTTACCGGCAGCATAAAAAGATAGGCCAAAAGATTTTGAGTTTTGGAATTTTGAAATTGGATATTATTTGGAGCTTGATGCTTTAAATTTGAAATTTTCAGACTATTAAGTGTCAAATGTAAAATGTTAAGTGTTAAGCATAAGTCATCCGGGTTCACACTTATTGAGTTACTTCTTGTCATATCTATAATATTAGTTATAGGTACTTTTTCAGTTATTTTTTTCTCCCGTTTCTTGACTCAAAATGCAGTTGCAAATACCCAAGACCAGCTTATAGGACAGCTTAGAAAAGCACAAGTTTATGCCATGATGGGAAGACAAAATAGCGCTTGGTCTATTAACTATAGCTCAAACACTATTACTCTTTATATAGGAACTACTTTTGCAGGGCACAATACTGCTTTCGATGAAAAATTCACTGTCAATTCTAATATTTCAGTTTCCGGGATCACAGATGTAAATTTTGCCAAAGCGACCGGCCTACCAACTCCTGCAACTTCAAGTATTACTGTCAGTAGTGGTACAAATAGTAAAAATATTAGTATTAACGCTCAAGGAGTAGCAAACAGATGAGAAAACAATTTCTAAGTACCCTAATTAATCTAATTTTTAATCAAGCACCAATAAACAAATGTAAAAAATTGAGATTTGGAACTTTTTTAGGTCAATTAGAAATTAGACCAATTAAAAATTCTAATGTTGGTTTTTCGGTTATTGAGATAATTCTTGCCGCAGCACTTTTTATGATTATTGCAACCGGCTCTATTACCGTTATTTTGCAAGGGACTGATTCCAATCGCCTTGGAGAAGAACAGACTGTTGCCAATCAATTTGCCGCAGAGGGGATAGAAGCAGTAAAGTCAATCAAAAATCAAGCTTACTCAAATCTTGTTAATACAGCTGGCACTGGAATTAGACGCAGTGCTAGTAACGTTTGGGAATTTTTTGGTGCTAACAATACCCTAACCCATAACAGTACTGACAACTACATTAGGACGATTAAAGTAGAATCGGTGAATCGAGATGCTGTTCCTCCTGCAGGAAATATTGTAGCAAGCGGAGGAACTCTTGATCCGGATACTAAAAAAATTACATCAACTGTAACTTGGAATTTTACTCCCAGCAGAACAAATTCTGTACAGCTTATCAGCTACCTTTCCGACTGGAAAAAACCAATAGCCGCTGGCGGTAGGGGAGGAATTTTGGTTTATGGCAACGGAGGAACTACATCTGACGTAATTCAGTATAAAACTCTCGATTCCTCCGGCAGTTGGGGAATAGCTGCTTCAACTGCAGACATAGATACTGGTACAACAAATAAATATTTGAGGGCGGCAAGAGTATTTGCGTCTGCCACAAGAAATGAAAAAATATTAGTTTCTAGGCACTATAACGGATCAGCCCAATTTATATACGCACAGGTATTTAATGGAACATCTTGGGGAAATGTAGTACAACTATCAACATGGAATTCAACTGCTCTTTTAGACGTCAGAAATTTTGACGGTGCTTATTTGGAAAATGGTAACTTAATAATTGTCTATTCTGATAATACGACTACCCCTAAGTATAGAACTTGGAATGGCAGTTCTTGGTCTGCTCAAACTAATACTGTAAACGTAGGAGGTATTCCAAGATATATTGAGACTGAAGTTAGGCCAGGAACAAACGAGGTGATGATGATTACTTCTGACTCAGTAAGCGATACAAATTCCTTCTACTTTAATGGCTCTGCTTGGTCAGCTCCGACCGAACATTCAGCAGTCGCTCCTACCGCTACGAAAGACCATACTGATTTTGTCTGGAGCCGGGAAAATCCGCTAAAAGGTGCCTTGGTTTTTCCAAATAGTGGCACAGATACCACATTAGCTCTAAAAATTTGGACTGCAAATGGAACTGGCGGCGGCAGTTGGAGCGGTCTGGTAGATTCTGCAGCTTCAGGCGGAAGATTGGGAGCAGCAGAAGTCGACAGCAGAAAAGGAGCTGAAGAATTCCTGGCATGTCATAAAGATGCCAACAATGACATTTACTGCTTTAGGGGTAATTCTACTCCTGCCTGGACAAGTCCAACTAGCAACATATTGACAACAACTTCTCATACTGGTATCCAAAGAAGCTTTAGTGTTGGGTTTGAAAGAACTACGGGAACACAAGCAATCGCAGTTTATTCAGATAATACAGCAACTCCAAAACTGAGAAAGTATTCTGCGACCACTAATGCTTTTGATGCATCAGCTACAAGCTTAACAGCCTTAGGAGGTGTGCTAACAACAGTAAGGACAAGACCGCTTACAGATAATGATGACATTATGATTTTGATGGGTAATGCTAACAATGATTTATTCAGCGTTGTATGGGACGGTAACGCTGATGCTGTCTACACTACTGGCGGCAAAGCTCACACAACTCATGGCATTAGTGGTTCAGCCACCACTGATTTTTGGTACGACTTTGCCTGGAATAAATACTGATGAAAAATTTAAAGTCGGAAATAGGTTTTACTTTTATCGAATTAATTCTCTATGTTGCCATTGTAACGATTATTCTCTCAGCCGTTGTGCCTTTTGCATGGAGTGCTGTTGAAACAGGCGTAAAAAGCGCGGTTCAGCAGGAAGTAAATGCAAATGTTCGGTATATCAGTGAACGAATAAAATACGAGATAAGAAATTCTACAGGTATTAATTCGGTTGCGGCTGCATCAATTTCTCTTGTTACCTCAACTCCGGCAACCAACCCAACAATAATTGATCTTTCGGCAGGAAATATCAGAATTACACAAGGCGCGGCAAGTGCGGTGAATCTAAACTCTGCCAATACGGTTATAAACAGCCTTACATTTACGAACTATACCTCTTTGGATAATAAAACAAAACACATCCAGTTTACTATGACAGTTGCAGCTTCTTTTGCGGCGGCAAGACAAGAATATCAAGACTCGGCTGTTGTAGAAAGCAGCGCGGAAGTAAGGAGTAATTAATATGAATTTAAAAATTTTGAAATTGATTGGAAATTGGAAATTGGAAATTGGAAATTCCCACGAGGGCGGATATGTTGCAATATCCATTCTTCTTATCCTTACTGCAGTACTTCTGGGAATTATAGTAACTGTGGCGCACCTGGGAATAGGAGAAGGACAAGTATCCCTTGCTCTCTCAAAAGGCGAAGACACCCTAACTTTTGTTGAAGGGTGTGTGGAAGATGGATTACTAAAATCAAGAGCTGATTCTAATTATAGTGGAGGGGGCATTACAAGACCCGAAGGTACTTGTTCTATCTCCATTTCAAAAGCCGTAATCCCTTGGACAATGACAGTTACTACTTTAGATACTAAATATAAACGAACTATCGAAGTAAAATATACACGCAACCCAACTGGTATATCTCTCTCAAGTTGGAAAGAGATCTAGTAATACACCCTCTTTCAATCTTTCAACACCGTCTTTCAACACCGGGGGTTGAATGAGTTCCAACATAAGGATTAATTTTGGAAAATATGGTACTATAAAAATTATGCCTTATAGAAAAACGCTTCTGGTGAAAGATCAGGTATATCATGTTTTCAATAGAGGGGTAGCCGGCCTACCTATTTTTGCTTCGGTAAAAGATTACTCCAGGTTTTTAGAATTAGTTGATTATTATCGTTTTATTAATACACCTGTCAGTTTTTCTCATCTAAAGAAAATGCTGGAGGATGAAAGGAAAAAAATTTTATCAGGTTTGAAAAAAAAAGATGAAACTCAAATAGAAATATCAGCTTATTGCTTAATGGACAATCATTTCCACTTTTTACTAAAACAATTAACTAAAAGTGGCATCAGCAGGTTTATGGCAAACCTGCAAAACGGTTATGCAAAATACTTCAATATTAAAACCAGCAGGGCAGGACCCCTGTTTCAGTCCATATTTAAGGCAGTAAGAATAGCGACTGACGAGCAACTGCTTCATGTTTCAAGATATATACATTTAAATCCTTCGACAGGATATTTAGTAGATATCAATAATTTACCTACTTACAAATGGTCATCTTTGTCTGAATATCTAGGGGAAGTTACGAATAATTTGAGTTTCATCAGTAAAGATATGATTTTAGGGCTCATAGGAGGAACTGATAAATACCGTCAGTTTGTGTTTGATCAAGCCCAATACCAGAGGGAACTTGGTCTGATTAAGCATCTTACGCTGGAGTAAAATCCTTATGTTGGAAGCTATCTAACACCGGGGGTTATATTCCGCCGGGGGTTCAGCTACATCATACAAAAGGACAATCCAGGCAGTTGCAGTCCAAGGCACTACGGTGAGTTTAACCAGTTGGAAAGAACAGTAAATTTTGCCCTCTTGACAAGCAGTTTGAAATATGTTCATACTTAATATATACATGAAAAAACTGCTCAAGAAAATATCGGGTCATCTTTCATATCTTATATCTCATCTCTCATCTCGTAAAGGCTTTACCCTCATCGAGCTTCTTATTGTTATTGCGATTATTGCTGCTTTGGCAATTGCTGTATTCGTAGCTTTAAATCCAGCCCAAAGACTTAAGGACGCGAAAGATGCAAGAAGAACTGCAGATGCAGATACTATTTTAACAGCGATTCACGCATCTATTGTTGATAGTAAGGGATCATTACCTACAGGACTCTCAACGAGTATGGTAGAAAAACAGTTAGGTACAAGTACCGGAACGCCCACCTGTGCTATTTCAACAGGAGGATGCGGCGTCACAGGTGCTACTGACTGTGTTGACCTCACAACCCCGCTTGACAAATACTTAAAATCAATGCCCATCAGTCCTGTGTCGGGTTCTATTACATATACAGCTGCAACTACTGGCTATTCAGTTAGCGTTGATGATAATAACATTGTTACCATCAAGGCTTGCGGAACTGAAGGCACAACAAATATCTCCGTATCCCGTTAAGGTATGACGCTGTTTAGGAAGCCCCTTGTATTATACCTAGGTGGAAATTTTTTAGAAGTATTTGAAACAAACAGCAATAACCAACAGCGCCTTTCTTTCTCTCCCTCCTCCATCCAGCACTCGGAAATAGTTGACAAAAAAAAATATTCAGAAGAGCTTCAGAAGTTTATTGAAGGATTAAAGCTAAAAACCGGTAAAGGAATTATTGTTTTATCTTCGGAGCTTGTTTATGCAAGCGATGTTGACATTACGGGTAAAAATGAAAAAGATGAGACAGAGAAATTTTTAACCGCACTTCCTTTACTCAGAGACAATCTTGCTACAATTACGCTCCGCAACAAAAATAAACTCCGAATAGTTGCAGCGAATAGAAAACTTTACGAGGGAGTAGTAGAAGTACTTAAAATAAGTAACGTTGAGATTTTTTCTATCGCTCCGGTTTCTGTTTTTCCCAATAGAACAAATGATCAGGAATTTACTGCGCAAGAAGCAAAAAAGATTGCCGGAGAGAAAAAAATACTTCAGAGATATAATTTTTTGCAGAGCAAAGACGATTCTCAAATTGATAAAGACTCAGACATGATCGATCCGGCTCTTGAGGGAGAAGAGAAAAAGAGTATACGAAAACAGCTTATTCTTCTTAGTCTTAGCCTTTTACTATTAATAGGTGCTCTTGGATATCTATTGCTATGGTCTGAGATAATAAAAAATCCCTGGTTTAAAAAACCGGAATCCCTGCGTCCGAAACCAACAAAAGTGATAGCTCCCTCTCCAACTTCCCAACCCAGTCCTACCGCAGAACCTTTAACAGATAAGTCGGCCATAAAAATTCAAATTCTCAACGGATCAGGCATTGAAGGACAGGCAGGAAAATTAAGTAATCTATTGCAAGGAATCGGATATAGTAATGTCGCTATAGGAAATACAAATGATTTGGAACAAAGAACAACAATTACATACAGCAAGCTGCTCCCAAAAGATTTGCTTTTGGGCATAACGGAGGCAATAAAAAACGATTTTCCTGATCCAACATTGCAAGAAACAAGCCAATCGGGAGAATTTGATATTCTTATTACTACAGGGAAATTTTAACCCCAAAGTCTCGTTTTCTGGACAATGTGTATAAGTTAAAATACATTTGCGACATTTCAGGTAGTGGCAAATAGCACCGGAGTTTCTACAAAAGCATACCCAATCTTTAGTAGAATTAGAAACCTAAGGGAGGTGATGAGTGTGCTTTCAAGTTTGAAGAGATACTCCGAGTCTGAGATAGCTCAGAAGAAGATGGAGATAATTAACTTCTGTGATGAGTTTGGAGAAAAAGCTACAGATCAAGCATTCGGAGCAGACCGGAAAGTTATCAGCCGTTGGAAGAAGCGACTTGCCTCAAATGGCGGAAAGCTTGTATCTCTAATTCCCTATTCAACAAGACCCAAGAGAACAAGAGTTGTTTCGTATGACCCAAAGATTGTTGATTTTATCAAAGAGATACGAGAAGAACACCCAAGACTTGGTAAGGAGAAAATTATACCAGATCTTAATGAATACTGCTTAAAAAAGGGTTTAAAGACGATATCTGAATCAACAGTTGGGAATATCATAAAACGTCATAAGCTATTCCACCAGAGAGCAGGAAAGGTTTATCATAACCCAAATTCTGCTTGGGCTCAAAATAGAGTGCACAAGAAGAAAAGATTAAGAGCCAAGCATTCTCCAAAACCTGAAGATTTTGGATATATATTGTCAGATACTGTTGTGAGACTTGATATGGGGCTTAGGAATTATTATATTTCGGCAATTGATGCTAAGTTAAAGTTTGCCTTAACTCTAAACTACAAAAGGTTAACAAGCCGTAACATGAAGGACTTCTACCATAGATTTAGAAGTGTTTATCCGGCAAGAGTTCGTGTCTGGCAAACGGATAATGGTTCAGAAAACCTTGGGGAGTTTGATGAGGCACTTACTGCTGATCAGATTCCCCATTATTTTTCCTATCCTCATTGTCCTAAAATTCAAACCTACATTGAAAGATACAATAGAACTATTCAAGAAGAATTTATTGATAACAACATAGGCATTATTGATGATAGAGTTATATTCAACCAAAAACTCTCAGAGTATCTTATTTGGTACAACACAAGAAGACCTCACAAATCACTTAGTCTTAAAAGTCCAATGCAATATCTAATTGAGAAAGGAGGTTTGTCGCAAAAGTCCTTGACTTATACACAATGCCGTTTTGGGTGACCGACCGGATTCGAACCGGCAACCACTAGGTCCACAACCTAGCGCTCTAACCATTGAGCTACGATCACCATATCTACACTATTTTGTTTGCGTCGGTGAGAGGAATCGAACCTCCAACCTACTCCTTAGAAGGGAGTTGCTCTGTCCATTGAGCTACACCGACTCGCTCCCAGCTTTGGCAAGCGGGGGAGGAAGTTGCTCTATCCATTGACCCCGATTTAATCGGGGTTGAGCTACTGGCGCCAATATTACATATATTTTACCAAAATTTAAAAATAAAGCAAAAAAATCTGTTATAATAGTTTAAGTGAAAACTTTCTTATCTTACCTGCACAAAAATCAATTTCTTGCCGCGATATTTTTTATACTCTTTTTATTTTTTCTAATAAAAATTAAGGGAATTGTAATAGTACTATTTATTTCTTATATATTAATGGCTTCTCTCTATCCGGCAGTTTTGTTTTTGAAAAAACAAAAAATTCCAAATATTCTTGCTACTTTAATCCCTCACTTAGTTCTTCTTGCACTTTTTTTGCTTTTGATAATACCTCTTTTGCCTTTTCTAACCTCGCAAATTCAATTACTCGTAAAAGACTTTCCTCAATATTTTGAAAATGCCGCGCGTGTAATGGGATTTAATGTAGATTATTCTAGTTTTAACACTTCAATTTCCGATTCTTTGTCGGGAATTGGAAAAAATATTTTCTTAATAACTGGGAAAGCCGTTAACATCGTTTTCTCCGCTCTTACTATATTTGTTATAAGCTTTTATCTTCTTTTATATAGGGACAGTTTTAAACTTTCCATAGTTAAAGTTTTCCCAAAGGAAAAAAGAGAAAAAGTCGAAGATGTTTTACATAAAATAGAAGAAAAACTGGGGGCATGGGCTAGGGGACAAGTCGTTTTATCACTTATTATTGGAGTTTTTACATGGATAGTTTTAACACTACTTCAAATGGATTTTGCTCTCCCATTGGCAGTGACAGCTGGAATTCTTGAAATAATACCAACGGCTGGTCCAATCTTGGCTTCTATTCCCGCAATAATTGTCGCTCTAACAATATCTCCAACACTTGCTCTTATTGTTGCCATCTCCTATTTTATTATTCAGATAATTGAGAACAACATCCTTGTTCCAAAAATTATGGAAAAGTCTGTTGGACTTAATCCTGTCGTTGTACTATTAGCAATTTTAGTTGGCGGAACCCTAATGGGAATTATAGGAGCTCTTCTTGCTATACCTTTTTTATCGGCTCTGATAATAATTTTAGTCTCCGCAGAAGACGAGTAATTTTAGAGCAGATATGTGATAATGAATATCAGCGGTCACTGTTGCTTTCATCTACAATTTCTCCCTCTACAATCTGGCTTTTACTTGCCCTGAGCCCAGTCGAAGGGTCAAATTCGGACAGATGTGATTTTCCCTTGGGCTGCTGCTTGTTAAACATCTTTCTCAAAAGATAAAAAAGTACCAGAGGCACCAAAGACAAAAGTACTTTTCTGATTATAATGAACTGAATCATCTTATCCTCTTAATATACCAGAAAAAGCGACGGCAAGAAGCTAAGCAGTATAAGTATTGCGATAATAATGATAAGCCATTTTTTAAGATTCATCAGCGTAGCTTACCTAGAATTTCTCCCAACTTTTTTATTTCCTCTCCGTATCTGCCCCAATCTCCTTCCCGTTGTGCACGGATAGCGGCTTCATACGATCCTGTTGCTTGTTGAAGAAGACCTTCTTTGGTCATACCCTGCCTGCCGGCAGGCGAGTCGGTAGGTGCTGACGGGGCAAGTGTTTCTTCGGATGGTTTGGTTTGACCCTCGGCAGTACCAAATATCTTAGCAAGTCCCGCCTCCAGTGTCTCTTCCATGGCAATTTTGTTTTCGTATGCAACTAAGACCCGCTTGAGCTCCGGGATTTTTCCTGTCGCAGCCTTAAGGTAAAGCGGCCGGACGTAAACCAAAGATTCTTCTATTGGAATGACCAGAAGTGAGCCTTGAATTACCTGAGAACCGCCCTGATCCCAAAGAGAGATTTGCCTGCTGATCTCAGCATCCTGATTTATTCTACCGATAATCTGCTTGGGACCAAATATCAATTTATCTTTGGGGAAACGGTAAACAACCAGCTTGCCGTATTCCTGTCCATCGTTTCTGGCAACCATCCAGGCAGAAAGGTTATCTTTTGCCCGGGGAGTAAACGGCAGCATTAAAATAAACTCTTCTGTCTTTTCACCCGGAAGTTTCATGATCATGTGCCGTGGATTCATTGTTGGAGTTTCATTTTCTGTTTGCGCTGCGTTCCCTGAAGCAATGGCAGGGATTTCCCACTGATCCTCTTTGTTATAGAAAATTTGCGGGTCATCCATATGGTAAGTAGTGTAAGTTGCAGTTTGCAGTGTAAAGATATCCTCCGGATAACGAAGGTGAGAAATCAAGCCCTTGGGCATAGCCTCAAGGTTTTGGAAAGTTTTGGGGAAAATTTTGGCATAGGTTTTGATAATTGGATCATCCAAATCGGCTTGATAGAATTTGATTGTCCCATCATAAGCGTCTACCACTGCCTTTACTGAATTTCTAATATAGTTGACATTACCGCCATTTAACGGCAGCGGTTGGGAATACGGATAGCGGTCGGTTGATGTATAGGCATCAAGTATCCAATACATTTTGCCTTCGGCGATTACAAGATATGGGTCGCGGTCAAAGGTAAGAAACGGAGCAATTTTACTAACTCTTTCTTTTATATTACGGTAATACATGATACGGCTTTCCTTCGTAATATCACTGGATAGAAATAGCTTAAGGGATCCAAAACGCAGTGCATACAACAGACGCCGTATGGGAGAATTGATTTCAACGCCACCTTTTCCTGCATAGGTGCTATAGACATTTTCTTCCCCTTTGGGGTAATCAAACTCTTTGGATTTCGTTTTGACTATGACATACTCATTAGGAATTTCCCCGTAGTAAACTTCCGGCCTTGTGACCTCAAGTTCTTTGACTTCGGATTTTGGAGGTAAATCTTTGACAAAGAGCACCGGTAACCCTTCCGGAGTAACCTGATTGACCGGTCCTGCGGCAATACCATAGCCGTGAGTAAACGTCAGCCGCTCATTAATCCAGTTTTTGTTAGGCAGGCTGTCCGAAGCCAATTCTCTGGGAGAAAGCATAATCTGGCGGAGCTCATTGTTAATTGTGTAGCGATCATTATCAATAGAAGAAAACTCGTAGTAAGTTCTGATTTCCTGGATTTGCGAAAAAGTGGAGAGCAGCGGTTCTCTCTCCCAGAGCCTCACATTCTTAATTGTGAGATTGTTGCTTGTAATATCTTCTGCGGTAATGGGCTTATCGGCTGAAATGTTGCGCTCTTCAATTTTATCCA
>Ga0209541_10000308_pt1 | contig 96093 bp, 98 predicted proteins | sample RifCSPlowO2_01_FD_184027 | JGI IMG/M metagenome (GOLD analysis project Ga0209541, IMG submission 184027) | Groundwater microbial communities from Rifle, Colorado - Rifle CSP2_plank lowO2_0.1 (SPAdes) (version 2) | ecosystem: Environmental > Aquatic > Deep subsurface > Groundwater | place... | reverse complement strand
AATACTGTTTGTTTCAGAAACTTTCTAATCTTCGTCTCAGACGGTACTTGATTTAGATGGTACATATATACTCATTTTAGTGAGTTTGTACCAACAGGGTATGATTACCCTTTTAAACCCAGTTGACAAACCAATCATTCTCTGTTACGATTGCCTATCATAAAAGCTTATGGCTGTAATTGAAAGAATTCGACATGCACATCATGACCGGCAAGCAAGAAGTGAACTTGCGACTTTTGCCGCACAGCTCCCACTTTCCGAAGAACCCGTCGATTGGCAAACATTGAGACAGGATAATCCCCAGTTTGAAGACTATTTAACTACCTTAGAATCTGCTGATAGTTTATTAGCACGTGCGTTGGGTAGACCGCAAGATGTTTTTTATGGAACTGCAGATGACTTACGGGGATATTTAGTTATAGAAAGAGCTGGAGAAAGACCGACACATCGTCACAAAGTTGCACTCATGCAGCAAGGTGCATCTACTTCGCAAGAACCAAGTCATAGAACAGAACCATTTCTCAGTAATGTTGTTCAATTAACACTTGGACACATCGGTGCAGATCCAGAGTTGACAGCAGCGGTTTTTGAGCAAGCACACCATACTTATCGAAACAGAAACTTGCATTCTAGAAATTTTAAGTACTTACCTATCAACGACGATTGGAGATTAGATTGGGAACAAAGTAGAGAGCATGGAGACAATGTAACTGCAATCTACCTTACTCCTATATATAAGCCAGAGTATGAAACCGGGTGGGAAGCTAAGATTTTTGAAGGCATTGCACCTGACATTGCGCCCGATGCAGTACAAGAAGCTGTAATGCAAAGAGCCGAATCATATCCCTACTTTGGACTAGTTGCGGTGAAAATAGTTGCGGTTCCGGCTTCAGATATACGACACGATTCTATAGTAAACTTACTCAACCAATCAGGATGGCGTAAACCCACTGGGGAAGAAGTTGGAAAAGAGGTACCACCTGATAATAGAGACTCTGCCAGATACAATACGTTCCTTAGACACACTGATTCTGATGGGACCCTTCCAATTGTAGAGGTGGAAAAACGCGGCTCAATAGAGAGAATGGGTCAGGAATCTACATATATCGGTGCATACCCTTCAGATACGATGAAGAGACATTTCGAGCAGGTAGTTCTTGATGGTATGAGTCAAGCTACCAGCGATGTTATACGTGCAAATTTTGCAAGGGCGCAAGAAGCAAACAAGGACAGAATTACTCTCAATGCAAGCAAGCTAGTATACCAAGCATTTGAAGCAATGGGATATCGAAAACTTGAAGAATATGACTTTAGTACATATGGTTTGCAACTTGCTGAGGTAGTTGTTGAGCAAATGATCCAAATGCTTTCTGGTATGCCTCAATATCAAGAAACCGCAGAAAAACTTCGACAGATCAGAGAGCTTGCCAAGCGAGAAGACGACCCAGACAAAACGGGAGTTTCTAACTATGGTTGGGATCCAAAAAAAGTATCGCTCGTACTTCCATTTCAACCTTCAGCCTAATCCCCCCAGGTCCACACAAATATACTAAGTAAAAGATTTCCCTTTCTAACTGCCCAAACATTAAGTTTTGCAGCATATAATCCGTGGACAACATCCTTCTCATTATGTACGATCTCAACAATGTCACCAAAAGATGCAAAAAAATACAAAACTGATCTAAGTATTAGGCTTATGGAGTTAGGAAACTTAATTATAGCAAGTATAATTGTCAATCAATTACTTGAGCGAAATAAGTCATTGTTATTAATAATTGGTGGATCTATAATTGGCGTATTACCATATTTAGTTGGTTATTTAATTCGAAAATAATATGGATAGCTTACTTTTAACCTATATAGTCATTGGAGTTATCGTCGTTATAGGAGGGGTGTTGGTAAAAAAATACGTTAAGTAAGTAGAAATGTCGTAGCTCCATTTTCCACCTTTCCCAGATCGACTAAGTAATAACTTGACCACTTACTGCAACTTGTTCCGCCTCTACAATTCGTGCTCGTATATTTTCAATAATATCTCTGCTAGCAGTAAGTTTTTCGACACTACCTATAAATGGTTCTGGATTTATTGTCGGATCTGCTATAAATCCGGATTCATCATGACATACGTCGAAAGATTGAAATCTAAATACTTTGCCAACGCTTGTTCTATCTACTACGTCTTCAATACCAAGTTCTGTTAGTCGTGCTCTAATAAAAGTAAATGATTCATATCCTCGACCTAAAAGCAGTAATCCATGTTCGACATCTGACATGCCACCCGGTAATTCTTCACTCGTACGAACAAAGCCAATTGAATCTGACATCCAATCACTATGCCATTCTTCTGGTACTCCAAATATTTCATCTAGTTGTGCAGGTGGTACGGAATATAATCGTCCTGGTTCTGCAAAACCAGTATGAAACCTTCTTCTTTCGTCATTCATGACGATAGTATAAGGTCGATCATTTATCTTGTCAAGAGGGGTATCTTGAGTAGTTGTGGGTGTGTCAAGGATCGAATCCCGCTTTGCGGGACCTTCGGCCCGTGACCTCGTTCTTACCTGCCCGCTGTACAAAGTGGGCGCACCAGGGATCGAACCTGGGACCTCGTTCTTATCAGGAACGCGCTCTACCACTGAGCCATGCGCCCAATCTCTTTACTTTACCGGCAATGAACGAACGCGCCCTGCCTGCCGGCAGGCAGGTCTACCACTGAGCCACACACCCATTTTCCACCCTCCAATTATACTTTACTCTTGCCTTTTTTAAAATAAGAGAATATACTGCGCTCTAAGATGATATTGTCTGACGTTGACATAAAAAAAGCACTTGCATCAAAATATATTCGCATTCTTCCAAAACCAGATCTTAAAACCCAACTTTCCTCATGTTCAATTGATTTTCGTCTTAGTAATTTATTTTACGTTTTTGAGCATTCCAAGTTTGCGCTCCTTGATCCACATGATAAGGATTTACAGATTCCCGCACGAAAAATTGCAGTGAAAAAGGGTGGGCGGTTTGTGATGCATCCAGGCGCATTTGTAATTGGCTCAACCATTGAACGTGTGGAGTTGCCCGATGATTTAGTTGGACGAGTTGAGGGTCGTTCCTCCCTCGGCCGACTGGGAATTGTCATCCATTCAACAGCACCACTTTTTGACCCAGGGTGGCGTGGGCAACTTACGCTTGAATTGGGAAATATTGGAGTTATGCCCGTCGCTCTATACCCAGGCATGCGGATTTGCGCAATGACATTTGAAAAACTGTCCACACCCTCAAGCATGCCGTACTATAAAAAGAAAGGGGCAAAATATCTCAACCAAAAAGGTCCCACAGTTAGTAAAATAGTTAAGGATATTAAATAATTACAGTGTCATCCCCGACCTGATCGGCCTTGCCTGCCGGCAGGCAGGGGATCTATTCAAATAGATTCCCGCCTTCGCGGGAATGACAATTTATCGTTATGAAACTGAAAATCAAACGAATTGACAAAACACTTCCACTTCCCGAATACCAAACGAAGGGCGCAGTCGCTTTTGATCTCTATGCTCGAGTTGAAACTGTTATACCTCCATTTAAACCAACGCTTATTCCATTAAATATTATCGTCAAAGTACCTACCGGTTATTTTTTTATGCTTGCTTCCCGAAGCTCCACTCCTATGAAAAAAGGACTTATGGTTTCAAATGGAATTGGAGTTATTGATCAAGATTATTCTGGTGATACGGATGAAGTGATGCTTCTGGCGCTCAACTTCACAGAGAAGAATGTAACAGTAGAAAAGGGGGAACGAATTGCCCAAGGCCTTTTGATTAAAATATCACAAGTTGAAAAATTTGTAGAAGTTAATAAAATGGATGAAAAATCTCGCGGCGGATTTGGAACAACAAACCGAAAGTCCTGAGCGAAGTCGAAGGAATAATATGAAAAATGCACTCGAACAAACGTATTTAGATTTGCTCAAAGATGTATTGAAAAATGGAGTATATAAGGATGATCGCACGAAAACAGGCACAAAAAGTGTGTTTGGACGACAAGTGCGCTTCGATTTATCCAAAGGATTTCCTCTCTTAACTACTAAAAAAATGTTTCTCCGGGGAATTATTATTGAGCTTCTGTGGTTTTTAAATGGCGATTCAAATTTACAATATCTTGCGCAAAACAATGTTCATATTTGGGACGACTGGCCGTATAAGAACTATGTAGCACGAAACATGAAGCATGTAACACAGGAAGAGTTTATTGAAAAAATTAAAACGAATGATGCGTTTGCTAAAAAATGGGGAAATCTGGGACCCGTATATGGATATCAGTGGCGGCATTGGAAAAAACCGGGGGGAGGGGAGATTGATCAAATTGCGCAAGTAATTGATCGAATAAAAAAAGTTCCGCATGATCGACGACTTATCGTTTCTGCATGGAATGTTTCCGATATTGAGGAGATGGCAATTGCCGGACTCCCGCCATGTCATTCACTCTTTCAATTTTATGTTTCGAATGGAAAACTTTCCTGCCAACTTTATCAACGAAGCGCTGATTTATTCTTGGGAGTTCCATTTAATATCGCCTCATACGCCCTTCTTACCCTCATGGTTGCTCAAGTGTGCGGCCTGAAACCGGGGGATTTCGTACATACATTTGGAGATGTGCACATTTACTCAAATCATATTTCTCAAGTAAAAGAGCAACTGAAACGAAAGTCATTTAAAGTTCCAAAAATGGTTATTAATCCAAAAGTAAAAAATATTTTCAAGTTTAAAGTGGAAGATTTTACGCTTGTTGGATACGAATCACACCCAAGTATCAAAGCCCCGATCGCAATTTAACATCATGATCACCATCATCGCCGCAGTCGCAAAAAACAATGTAATCGGTAACAAAAATGATCTTCCCTGGTATCTTCCTGAAGATCTAAAACACTTCAAAGAAATAACAACAGGACATACGGTGATAATGGGCCGAAAAACATATGAGTCGATTATTGCTCGACTGGGCAAGCCATTACCTAATAGAAAGACTGTCGTAATAACTAGAAATCAAGATTATACTGTTCCAGCTGAAGTTGAAAAGTTTGAGTCACTTAAACAGGCGCTCGATACTCATCGAGAAGATGTCTTCATCATCGGCGGGGCCTCAATTTTTGAACAAGCCTTGCCACTTGCAGATACGTTGATCATCACTCATGTAAAAAAAGAGTATCCTGGAGATACATTTTTTCCAGAAATTGATCCTACAATCTGGAAAGAAACAAATCGAGAAGATCACGACGAATATTCGTTTGTATCATATAAAAAGCTGATATAATATCTCCATGAATAAAGCACATAAGATGGATCTTCTAGTCGCTCTGTATATTTTCTTGCTTTGTGCGGCAGAGCTTATGGGTGGAAAAACATTTCCAATTATTTCATCTGGAGCGATTAAGCTAAATGCAAGTGTTGCTATTTTTCTTATCCCCTTCATTTTCTCAATTAATGATGTTATTACTGAAGTGTATGGGCCAGAGCGTGCGCGAAATGTGATCCGTTCAGGACTCCTCGTAATTTCTCTCATAATCGGATTTGGAATGTTGGCAACATCACTTCCTCCTTCAATGCGTTTTCAACTTACTGAAAGTGCATACGACACCATTTTTCAGCAATCAATTCGAATCAGTTTGGCAAGTTTAATCGCATTTGCACTGTCTGATTTTTTGGATGTATATCTTTTTTCAAAAATTAGAAAAGCATTGGGAAAACAAAACTTATGGCTTCGAAATAATGTTTCAAACATTGTTTCTCAGTTGATAGATACAGTAGTATTCATGATGCTTGCATTTTATGCACTTAATAATCCATTGGGTCAAAATGTCGCATTTTTATCGAGCTTGATTTTGCCATACTGGCTTCTCAAATGCTTTATGTCTGTAATTGAGACTCCATTTGTATATTTAGGAGTTAGCTGGCTTAAAAGAGATTCCTCATGAAAATTATTCTTGCGGTAGTCACTTCGATAAATGGAAAAATAACAAGAGGGAGTGATCCTGATGTTCATTCCTGGACATCAGGCGAAGACGCAAAATATTTCTCCAATGTAATCAAGGAAAATAATCTCATTGTCATGGGAAGTAAAACATATAAAGCCGCACGAGAGAAAATGAATCACGAACCAGGAAAGTTGAGAATAGTATTAACAAAAAATCCAGAAAAGTATTCAAAAGAAGCGATTCCAAATATACTTGAGTTCACATCCAAATCTGTTCGAGAGATACTTGAGAACCTCACTTCTCGAGGTTTCAAACAACTTCTTCTTACCGGAGGAAGCGAAATTAATGGACTTTTTCTAACAGAAAATGTTGTTGATGAACTATGGATAACCATTGAGCCACAGCTTTTTGGTGAAGGAAGACCATTGTTTGAAGCACCCGGAGTTGATCTTACGCTAAAGTTACAGAGTTCAACACAACTGAATGACCAAGGGACTATTCTACTTAAATACAAAGTTCTGGACACTTCGGGTGTGTACTAGAGCTTTATAACAGTCCAAATCAATTAAAATGAAAATTTCTTCGAAAAGTCAGGTAATAAATTTCCTCGATTCATATATTCCTCGCGATAAACAGTATGTGTTCCAGGGAGAAGCCGGGCTTTCTCGTATGAAGTACCTAATGAGTCTCCTCGATAATCCACAAGAAAAAGTAAAAATTATCCATATTGCCGGAACAAGTGGGAAAGGCTCAACCGCATATTTTACAAGTCGTATTTTGCACGATCAAGGTTTCACAGTAGGTCTAAGCGTTTCTCCACATCTCATCGATTTTCGCGAACGGTGTATGATCAACGACCAGTATCTAAATTGGGAAGAAGTCGAAAGATTTATTGAACAAATTAGGGCGGCCATTGTAAGGGTAGAGGAGAGTGCGCATGGGAAACCTACGTATTACGAGGTTGTAACGGCTCTCATGTTTACCATTTTTGCAGATAAAAAAGTAGATTATGCAGTTGTTGAAACGGGACTCGGGGGAACATATGATGGTACAAATGTGATTTTGAATCCAAATAAAGTGTGCATCATCACTAAAATTGGGTTTGATCATATGGAGATACTCGGAAATACAGTATCCGAGATTGCCGCCCAAAAAGCAGGAATAATCCAGAAGGGAAATATGACATTTTCGACGATTCAAGATGAATCGATAAAAAAAGTTCTTGATGAACGAGCTCTTGCGCAAAATACTCAATTAATTTATGTTGAACCCAAAATTGATTCTGGCCTCAAACTCTCACTTCTTGGGGAATTCCAAATTGAAAACTGTGCACTTGCACTTGCGACGGTGAGATATTTGGAGAAGAGAGATGCATGGAAATTAGAGACGAAGAGACTGGGAGACTCGTTGAGACTTATTGAGATTCCGGGGAGGATGCAAAAAATCGTTTATAAGAAAAAGGAGATTATACTCGATGGCGCACATAATCCACAAAAAATGGCTGCGCTCATACAAAGTTTAGATAAACTTTATAAGGGGCAAAAGCTTGACTTTCTAATCGCACTCAAAAAAGGAAAAGATTATGAAAGTGTTCTCAAACTAATAATTCCTAAAGCTTCCTCAATCACTTTTACCGCTTTTTTCTTAAACAAGCAAGGATTTCCGATACAAGCGGAGGATCCAGCCAATCTTCAAGCTCTTGCTACAAAAATAGGCTACGATTCATCAGTAGTTATAAAGGATCCTAAAAAAGCGCTTGAAGAAGCACTCAAAAAGAGTCATGACCCCCTCATCATCACCGGCTCATTTTATCTTTTGAGTGAACTGTATGTCATTCTGAACGAAGTGAAGAATCTAGGTGTTTAGACTTTTGTTTAGTATAATCTGTCTATGGACCCAACCCCAGAAGGAGCACCAATAACAACCGAACGACTTCAAGAATTATTGCGCGTTGTTGAACCATTACAACCAACGATGAGTCGTACACTTAGGTGGCAAGGGGAATACGATATGGTACCCGGAACCCAAGAAAGTGTCGCCACACATCAGGAAGACATGAACGCCTATGCCAAATATCTTTTTGAAGGATTTCCATTTGAGGGACTTACTGAAGAAGTCAAACTTCAAATTTTACTCATTAATATGATTCATGATCTTGATGAGTGGAAAGATGGGGATACTAGTATTAGAGAGCAAGAGAAAATGACTGTCGAAGAACTTGAAAGGCGAAGTCAAAATAAAAAAATGTCCTTCGACCGATTAGCTCAATCGCATAATTTTCCAGGAGAAATCCGTGCGATATATGATGCATTTGAACACAGACATGATATTCATCATACTCGGCCATCATGGATAAGTCCTATTGCTCTTGCATATAGTGGATTACTTGATCGGACCCAAGGTGTGGTTTTTAAGACATTTTATAGCACCCAACCGAAAAACGAGGACATAGATTCCTCACTTTCCCGTATTGCTCGAGAGTTTGATCTCCTTTCTCAATTCTTACCAATCACACCTGAAAACACATTTCAGCTTATTCAACTTAAAGATCATGTTGATAAGCTTGTTAGTACCGGTATCTTTGATCGTGGGGCAGTATTCCAGAGCGAGAAGGACGATTCCGAAAAAGACTCTCATGTCCCATATATCATTAGAGGTGAAAAACAGTTAGCAGACTTTACTGAAGGGGCACGATCGCTTGTCGCTATGGAAAGAGCGACTAATACAGTAGTTGTGGGCCAAGATATTCCTGTTGTTATTGAAGGAAAAGGAAGACAAGTTCTCTTACCTGGTGATTTTAGGCCAGTTCGTGCAATAATTCCCCCAGAATATTTTGGAGAACAATTTGCACATCTTAATTCAAAAGACAGAGCACACGCAATTCGAGAAGTATTATTGAGAAATCAGATAGCCGCAATTAATTGGATGAGGGGACCAATTGAACGTAGCACGTTTGGTCAATTATCTGGAAAATTAGTTGTTCCTTCATTTGATCCAAGTGCAATTGAGGTAGGAGAAGAAGGAACCGTATATGCTCAATTAGCATTGGGTAATTCTAGTGCATCTCAAAAATTGCTATTCGACCCTACTGAAGTAAATCCTATGTTTAGATTATTTGTTAATCCTGCAGGCTCGTTAATGACTGATAATGAGTTATCAAGAAAGGCTAGAGAGATAGTAGGTCCAAGCTTTGACCCCCAAAAACATCTCCATTATCAAGATGGCAAACCTATTGCGCTTCAAATCCCTGTCAGTACATATGCGGTTCGAGATCCTGCCCACGCACCAACTGAAATTGACATCTCAGAAATACTTAAGAATGCTACACCATCACGTGAGCAGATAGATAGACATTTAGGAGTTGTAGATTGGGTGGACAACCCTTCAAAGCTCCCGACAACAACTGGTCCTTCTATTATCCTTGGTCAAACGCAAGCAGTACAATTTCCAACAGATACTATTGGAGTAATTAGTCAACGATTGCAGAGTGCGGGTCAAACAATTAAACGTCATGGTGGTGCCCGAATTATTGATCCAGGTTTCGGAACCAAACAGAGATTTGGTATCGATACTCCTTCAGGTGTGCCAATTAGAACAGAGTTTGAAACATATAGTGGACAAGGGCAACCAGTAGGAGATCAAAACCTTGTTATTTATCTGTATCCTGCGGCAAAAGGAGCTTAGCCATAACTTCTTTCCTCAACCATATTTCTTAGTCATATTATTTAATATCTGTAAAAACAGTGCCTGGCCACGCCGGAGGTGGTTAGGCATGACTTTTGCATTTTTTAACAACCTTATTGAGTAACTCTATTAAAAAGTGACATGAACAGTGCCTATCCACACCTGGGGTGGATAGGCACGACTTATGTCACTTGTACAAAACAGAGAAATTATTCGACTATCTTGAAATCCGGTCTTCGTTTCAACTAGAATGAAGTAATGAATAAGAATTTTGCTTCATTTGCGGCCCAGAAAAATCGGAACTTTTTTATCGCGAGTACCAACTTATTCATGTTTATGCCACATTTTTTTTCCGTCGGTCCACTTTTCAAAACACTCTTTTCTCCCTGGAAGAACCTAAAAACAGGTAAAACTACGGCCGGATTTTCATTTGAAGAATGGTGGAACAGATTTACATTTAATGTAATTTCCCGTTTTGTAGGCGCAGGCATGCGAGGAGCCATTATCGGAACATATTTACTATTACAAGTTGTTTTTGTTCTTTGTTTGCCATTTGCGTTTATCATCTATAACCTGATTAGTCCACTTTTATTTGCATTTCAAGGAACTGATTCCGAAACTCAAAAACAAAAAGCACGAGAAGAGTTCATAAAAAATCATAGTCTGAATCAGAGCTCTCAAACAGCGGTTTCTACTTGGTATGACAGTTTAAATAGCAATATTTCGAATAAACCGTGGTATGACCTTAGTCGATTACTCTCAACACCGCCTATTGGACGTGATTGGGCCGCCGGATACACCCCAACGCTTGACCAGTTTGCGACCGAAATTGCCAAAGAAAGCAATACGGTCAAAAAACTTATTGGACGCGATAGCGAAATTACGCACATTGAACAGGTTTTGACTAAGTCTAATGAAGCAAATGTCGTTCTCGTCGGTGAAGATGGAGTAGGGAGACACTCTGTTGTGCAGGCACTTGCTGATCGGATGTATGCGGGAACATGTAATCCGGTACTCGTATACAAACGAATTATGAAAGTTGATATGGAGAAGGTTTTGGCCCAATCACCTGACTATGTAACTCGAGAACAAATAATGAAAGATCTTTTGAAGGAAGCCGCAACTGCTGGAAATATCGTTATATTTATCGATGATATTGACAAATATGTATCGAGTGATGAGGATCGAGTTGACCTCTCAACAGTTTTGGAGGAGTATGCAAGCGGTTCAAAAATCCAATTTATTGGAGTTACTACCCCATTTTTTTACCAAAAATACATTTTTAAAAATGAAAAAATTGCTTCGCTCTTTGAAAAAATAGAAGTAGCAGAGGTAAATGCCTCGCAAGCAGTGCCAATTCTTCTTTCGATTGTTCCAAACTTCGAAAGTCGATTTAAAATAACAATTCCATATGAATCTGTTTCTGAATGCATCTCAAAATCTGATTATTATATTACCACAGCTCCATTTCCTGAAAAAGCAATAGATTTACTCGATGAAGTTTGTTCATATACGGTAAACAATAAATTACCTGCTGTTACTCCAGAAATAATAAACCAAATAATTGAAACTAAAACACATGTTCCTATAAATATTGACGACTCCCTAAAACAGAAGTTAGTAAACCTTGAAACCACATTGAAAAAAGTAATCATCGCCCAAGATGAGGCAGTAAATAAACTTTCTGGGGCAATTCGAAAATCATTTGTGATTGGTAAAACACGAAAAAAACCGCTTGCAAGCTTTTTATTTTTAGGACCAACAGGAGTAGGGAAAACAGAGACTGCAAAAGCAGTAGCAACTGTTTTTTTTGATAGTTCCGACAAAATGATTCGCTTTGATATGTCTCTTTATCAATCAAAAGATAACATACCACAACTTATTGGATCAGCTACAACGAATGATCCAGGACTCCTTGCAAAAGCAATTCGAGAAAAACCATATGGAGTACTCCTTCTTGATGAAATTGAAAAAGCTGATCATGACTTACTCAATATTTTTCTTACGCTTCTTGATGAAGGATATTTTACCGACGGGTTTGGGAAACGAGTGGATTGTCGAAATCTTATGGTAATTGCAACTTCAAATGCAGGGGGAGACTTTATTTATGAAGGAAATACCACATCACTTATTGATCATCTGGTCGAAGAACATATTTTTAATCCAGAATTCTTAAACCGATTTGACGATGTGATTACGTACAAAGCGCTAAATGGGGAAAGTATAACAATACTTGCAACACGCATGCTCAATTCGATAAAGTCTGATATTGAATCCAAACAAGGCGTGCATATTACGGTAACTCCGACTTTCATCACCAACCTCGTAGAAAAAGGGTATAACGTGAAATTTGGAGCTCGAAATATGGCTCGAATCATACGAGATGAAGTAGAAAATAAGATTGCCGCACAAATCCTTGACGGAAGCATAAAAAAAGGTGGTACAATCTCTTTTTGACTATGGGTTATTTAATCACGATTGAAGGTGGAGAGTATGTTGGCAAAACTTCAGTAGCTATTCCTGCGGTACTTTCTTTTTTTAAACAAGCTGGATATGACGCAATAACTAGCAGAGAGCCTGGTGGAACCCCAAAAGGGGAAGCCATTCGGGCTGAAATATTCACCAAACTCAAAAAAGGGGCAAGCCAGTTACAATTAGCAAAACTTTTTAACAAAGCTCGTAAAATTCACATAAATGAAATTATCAAACCATATTTGGGATCATTAAAAGAGAAAAAAGCTGTTGTCATTCTCGATCGGTATCTTGACTCAACTCGAGTATATCAAGGACTAGAAGGTGGGGTTGATTTGAAAACAATTCATGATCTTGAAAAAAGGTATGTTGGTTCTTTTTTTCCCGACTTAACTATTATTCTTTATTTCCCAGAAAAGATTTTTGAAAAAACTCTTGTCGCTCGGATGAAGGGAGATTTAGCAAGTCGAGACTATACAGAATGGGATAAGAGTTCAACCGCAGATCACCTAAAAAGGCAAAGAAAGTATCTGTCGTTGCCCAAGCTTGCCAAGAAGCTGCATGAAAACCGTCAATTTGCTCTTATTGATGCATCAAAAAGTCCAAAAGATGTGGCAAAATTATGTATTGACTCTTGCAAAGCTCTATTATGAACCTTGAAGGTTTTTAAATTCATTTCCTCTCGATTTGACAATCATGATGCTCAATGATATAAACAGATAATGGATAAAGTGGATAATAAGCTCATGGGGCTTGTAGTAGTTTTTTTTCTAGTTTTCGGGCTTTTTGCCGCAAATGTATTGTTTGCCCCCCAAATCAAACAGATTCGGGCACGAAATGCTATACCTTCTGCAACCAAATCAGCTCTATTTTCAGATGTTAGGACGCTTACAACAAATGGCACTGATAAGGCAACATTAAGTGTATTTATTCGTGCAGATGATGAACGAGCAATTGCAAATGTTCCTGTAAAGATTACAACCTCACTTGGTACTGTGATTCCAACAGAAACAACTTCTAATGAAAATGGTATTTCATCATTCTTTTTTACCTGTACAAGTCCTGGTACTGCCCAACTGGGAATCCTTGCAAACGGGCAAGCTGTTGGAAATCAAGTATCAGTTGTGTGCCAGTAATATGAAAATACGAAAAGTAGTTATTCCTGCCGCGGGTTTTGGAACTCGTTTTTTACCCCAAACAAAGGCAATTCCCAAAGAGATGCTTCCGATTGTCGATAAGCCTGTGATTCAATATGTGGTTGAGGAAGCCGTTGCTTCGGGGATAGAGGATGTCGTAATTGTAACGGGATACAGCAAACGAACAATTGAGGATCATTTTGACAGTCCCAATGCAGACCTCATCAATAATCTTAAGCTTGGACATAAGGAACATATGATCGAAAGCATTCAAAAAATTGCTGATATGGCCAATTTTATTTATATCCGTCAAAAGGGACCCTATGGAAATGGAACTCCTGTATTAACTGCAGAGCCTATTATTGGCAATGAAGCCTTTGCAGTTATGTGGGGAGATGAATTTATTTATTCTCAACCTCCACGTCTTGCACAAATGATGGAGGTTTATGAAAAGTATGGGGGAGTTGTAATATCAGGTGTACGAATTGAAAAAGAAAGTCTTTCCCGATATGGAATTGCTGACATTGATCATGTTGAGGGTAATGTATTTAAAATTAAGAAGATTGTCGAGAAGCCTGCGGCCGATGAAGCGCCTTCGGACCTTGCAACTCATGGAGCATATATTCTTCCTCCATCAATTTTTGGTGCGCTTAAAAGTGTTGCGCCAGGAAAAGGGGACGAAATATGGCTCGTTGATGCAATAAATATCTTGAGAGATCAAGGGGTTCCTATTTATGCGTGTGAAATTGAGAATGGTAAGTATTATGACACTGGAAACAAGCTTGAGTACATGAAAACAGTTATCGATCTTGCTCTGCAGCACCCCGATGTAAATGGGGAATTGAAAGAGTACCTACGAACGCTTAATTTAGATTAGTATGGCTAAAATCCCACTCGTTGACTCCTCTGACAATATACTTGGATATAGTGAGAGAAGTCAAATAAGACAAACAGATATATACAGAGTTTCTGTTTTATGGATACAAAATTACGAAAACGATCGCGTGTTACTTGCTCAGCGAGCTTTGACAAAAGATCATGATCCAGGAAAGTGGGAACCAGCAGTCGCTGGAACTGTTGAAGAAGGTAAAACATATTTAGAAAATATTCTTCAAGAAGTACGGGAAGAAATTGGCCTTAAAATAAAGGAATTGGATCTTAAGATAGGGCCAAAATTATTTCTCGATCAAGGTTGGACATTTTTTTCGTCAAATATTCATTCTAACATTAGATTCAGCTATTGAAGAGTTTACTATCCAAGAGGATGAATTAATCAAGATTAAATGGTGGAGTAAAGATAAAATTGCTGTGCTTCTAAAAGAAAAACGAGATACTTTTACCCGAAACTTCGATACAATCTGGAATGCCCTCAAATAATTGTACACTTCGGGTGTGTACTAAGTCGTTGTAACAATCTAAAACTATCACTTTGCGGTATATAAACTGTAGACAATGACCTTCTACTCTTCTAGAATTCATCAATATGCCAAGAAGAGAGTTACCTTTCGAAAATAATGGTTATTACCATGTTTTCAATAAAATGATCGATCGACATAGAATTTTTACATATAATATGTATGCTGAAAGATTTATGAAGCTAGCACAGTACTACAGATCCACGGAGTCAAAAATTAGATTTTCAAAACTAAGACAAATGAGTGATTTTGAGCAGCAGACAGTATGGAAAAAAGTAGGATTACAGAAAAACTTACGTATAAAAATTATTGCATACATATTAATGCCGAACCACTTTCACTTTATACTTCAACAAAAAGCAGATAATGGTGTTAGTACATTTCTTCATCATATGATCGATTCATTTACTCGATTTTATAATAGTAAAAATCATAGAAAAGGACCCATATTTTTAACGCAATTTAAGTCAGTTAGAATAGTAAGTCAAGAACAACTTAGCCATACATCCAGATATATTCATTTAAATCCATATACAAGTAACATTGTTAAGAATGTGGAGAACTTGGTATCTTTTAAATATTCTTCTTTTCAGCACTTTCTTAGTCCGGGTTTAAGTTCTTTTTGTGAACCAAAAATTATCTTGGAATTATTTAGTAAAGATCCTTTAGTGTATAAAGATTTTGTCGTTTCTCATGCTGAACATCAAAAGTCATTAGGCTACATAAAAGATATGGAAAAAGTGAGAAAAAATGGGAAACATCCATTTTAGATTGTTACAACTATATTGTACACACCCGAAGTGTACAAAAGTGTACTGAAAAAGTATTTACGCACGCTGAATTTAGACTAAATCTATCTTCCATTTTCTAGTTGCCTATGGTACAATACTTTCAGTTATAAACACATGCGGTTATAATTCTCCTGCCTTGGGTCCCGAGCGAAGTCGAGGGATCGAGTGGCCACAACCGCAGCGGAACCTCGCCCAAAGGGCGGGTAAAGGAGAATGCAAAAATATGAATAAAGTTACTCCACAGGATTTATTTACAGTTGGTGCCCACTTGGGCCACAAGTCGTTTAAGGTTCACCCTCGTTCTCGTCAATACATTTACCAAATCGATAGTGGTACCTCTATTATCGATCTTTTTCAAACTGCTACCGAACTCGAAAAAGCAAAAAAGGTTGCGTATGATTTAGGAAAAGATGATAAAGTCTTACTTATCGTTGCAACAAAAAAGCAAACAAAAGAAATGATTGCCGCAGTTTGCGTCGAAAATGACATTCCATTTCTAACGAACAAATGGGTTGGGGGATTTATTACAAACTTTTCAGCAATTTCACAAAATATAAAAAAACTTTCGACTCTTCAAGAAGAGCGTGATGGGGGAGAATGGAGTCAGTTTGTGAAACATGAACGGGTTGAACTTGAAAAAAAATTAAACCGAATTGCGAATATATATTCAGGGGTAGCTAAACTGACAAAGACCCCAAGCGCTCTTTTTATCGTAGATATTAAGAAAGAGGCAAATGCGGCATCTGAAGCGCGAAAAGAACATATTCAAACGATTGCAATCGTTGATACAAACACCAATCCAGATCTTGTTGATTTTCCAATTCCTGCAAATGATGATGCAATCTCAAGCGTTATGTTTATTACAAAAGAAATTATTAGTGCATACGTTGAGGGACGATCAAATATAGGAAAGACTGTAGGGGAGGGTTTAAAACCCTCCCCCACAAAAAAGGAAAAAAAATCATGACACTTGACGCCACAAAACTAAAGGAACTGCGAGAATTAACGGGAGTTTCATTCAGTCTGTGTAAAAAGGCACTTGATGAATCGGGAAATGATATTGAAAAAGCAAAAAAACTTCTAAACGAGTGGGGGATTGAGAAAGCTGCCTCAAAAGATGGTCGTGAGACTAAGGAAGGAGCAATTTTTTCATATATTCACCATAATAAAAAAATTGGTGTACTTGTCGAGCTTTTGTGTGAAACCGATTTTGTAGCTAAAAATTCTGATTTTGAAACACTTGGAAAACATATTGCCAGTCAAATTGCGTTTTTAAATCCAAAAGATGCAGCGATTCTTTTGAAATCTGAGTCTGTTCGTGAACCAGGAAAGACAATTGATGTACTCATCAAAGAAAGTATCCTCAAAATAGGAGAAAACATCATACTGGGAAGATTTACCAGATATGAGATATAATTTTTATTGCTTTGCTTGATACCTATTTCTCAAACAAGTGGGGCCCCCGCTTTAAACTGGCACCCCAGTTGTTCTCGAAATAGGTACCTACGCTCAGTAAATCCTTTGCATTCTTTTCCTCCTTGTGCTATAAATACTAAGATGATCGATCAAAACGTGTATAAGCAACTTCGAGAAAAGGCAGAAAAAGCTATTGAATATGTGCGTGACGAGCTTATGACAATTCGAACCGGAAAAGCAAGTCCTTCATTTGTTGAAAGTTTACTCGTTCTAACGTACGGTGGAACCACAAAACTTAAAGTTCAGGAGCTTGCAACAGTTTCTGTCGCAGGGCCAAATGCTCTAACCATAAATCCATTTGATGCATCAACGGTGCAAGATATAGAAAAAGCAATTCTGGCCTCCCCCTTAGGTCTCACTCCACGAGTCGAAAATAAGAATATACATATTACGATCCCTGCCCTTTCTGAAGATCAACGGAGACAATATCAAAAAGTCGTTGCAGTAAAAGTCGAGGAAGGGAAAGTGCGTATTCGGGGAAGTCGGGATGAAACGCGCCGTCATATCAAACAACTTTTTGAAGACAAAGCGGTTACTGAAGATGAAAAATTTACGGGAGAGAAACAAATAGATAAAATTGCACTCGAATATACAAATAGACTTGAAGAAATAAAGGAAAAGAAAGACCGAGAACTGATGGAAGTGTAAATTTATATTAACCCACTTTGTTTAACCTAATACTATTCATTGTTGTTTTAAGCGTTCTTGTAATCATTCATGAACTCGGGCATTTTATTGCGGCAAAAAAAAATGGCGTACGAGTTGAGGAATTTGGATTTGGTCTTCCTCCACGAGTTTTTGGCAAAAAAATTGGCGAAACACTGTATAGCCTCAACTGGCTCCCATTTGGAGGATTTGTAAAGGTACTGGGAGAAGAAGAAGCGGATACCGTAACAGACAAAACTCATGCATTTTCATATAAGAAACCGTGGCAAAAACTCGTCATTCTAACGGCCGGTGTATTTATGAACTTAGTTCTCGCTATTGTTATTTTTTTTGGACTTCTTGCAGTAAAGAATTTTGTATCAGATCCGCTCATTCTTTTAGATACCTATCATTTTAGATTTGGAAAAGAATTGCCTGTCACACTTATTACCGGAACCACAAAAGGATCTCCCGCATCTAAAACAAACCTAAAGCAAGGAGATATTGTACGCAGGGTGCAAGTTGGTGACGATCTAACATGGAAGAATATCAATAATTTCGATAGCCTGATTGCTGTTATTTCCAATACAAATGGGAAGCCCATACGTATTGAGACCGAGGATTATTATAGTGGGCAAACAAAAATCACAGCTGTCCAGCCCAAATTTGACAAAGAAATGAAACGTGATATTATTGGTGTTTCCCTTGCTCCTGCAGTTTCACTTGATTATTCGAGTAATCCTTTACTTTCCGGATTTGCTCACTCATATAATATAGTTGCATACAATGTTGATGTCCTATCCTCACTCTTTCATACAGCCGCAGTTGAGAAAAATATTGCGCCTGTTTCGCAAGCTGTTTCTGGCCCATTTGGTATTTTTGATATTGTTGCGCAATTGGTTAAGCATTCAGGTACAAAACTTATGTACAATTTGCTCAACTTTTTAGCAACGCTTAGCCTATCTCTTGCACTCATTAATATTCTGCCATTCCCCGCACTTGATGGTGGTCGAGTTGCAATGGTACTTTACCAATGGATAAGCGGTCGCAAGATTAGTCCGTCAATTGAAAAAAGACTCAATTTTGCTGGATTTGCCGTACTCCTAACACTTCTTGCACTCATCAGTCTTAATGACATAGCTAAACTATTTTTTAAATAAGCATGAAGAACTTATTATTTAATAAAGTTGCAATTTCGGGACATGCGGCTGTTGGGACAACTACATTATCAAATAACTTGAGCCATGAACTCGGCTGGGAATACATTAATGTTGGAAAAATTCAACGAGCATACGATATTTCGCTCGGGTTGAAAGAACACGAACAAGGTACAACTGCTCATACAGATGCGCACGAAAGATCAATGGATGCATTCACCAAAAAAACGCTTCTTAAAAAGAAAAATATCGTGTATGAGGCGTGGCTTGCAGGATTTATTTCACGGGAAATGAAAGATATTTTACGAGTCCTCGTTATCTGCTCAAATTTCGGAGTTCGAGTTGATCGCGTTTCGAATCGAGATAATTTGTCAATAAAGGAGGCACGACATTTTATTCAAAAACGCGAACATGAAAATATTATTAAGTGGAAAAATTTATACGGTGATCATGACTTTTGGAATCCAAAATACTTTCATCTTATTATCGATACAGCAAAATCAGGTCCGATGGAAACTCTGGGCATAGTTCTGGACAAACTAGGGTATAATAGGAAGATATGAAATACTCCAAGGGATTCATTCATCCACAAAAAACTACTGGTCAGTATGATTCAAAAAGTCATGAATTACTTGTTCGTGCAGGCTTTATCGATCAAGTTGGAAGCGGAATCTTTACACTCTTAACTCCGGGCAAGCTCGTCATGAATAAAATCGAAAATGCGATACGTAGACACATGAATGAACTGGACGCTCACGAGATTTGGATGCCATGTCTTCAACCAAAAGCCAATTGGGAAAAAACGAGCAGGTGGGATAGTTTTGATGTGCTTTTTAAAGTAAAAAGTCAAACCGACGTTGAGTATGGGTTGGGACCGAGTCATGAGGAAATCGTAACTCCACTTGCGCAAAAAATGATTGAAAGTTATCGTGATCTCCCATTCTCCGTATATCAAATAGCTACGAAATTTAGAGATGAAGTTCGTGCAAAATCTGGAATACTTCGAGGGCGTGAATTTGGAATGAAAGATATGTACTCGTTTCACACTGATGCGAACGATTTCGAAGCATTTTATAAAAAAGTTATCGATAAATATCGCGAACTCTTTACCGAGCTTGGGCTTGCAGACGTTAAGATAACTGAAGCTGCAGGGGGTGCTTTTTCAAAAAAAAATTCGCATGAATTCAACGTCATCACAGACGCTGGTGAAGTTGATCTTGTATATTGCGAAAGTTGTGATTTTGTTCAAAATGAGGAAATTTTCAAAGGTAAAGATGATGTGTGTAGTCATTGCAGAAAAAAACTCCTCCATTCAAAAGCGATTGAGGTAGGAAATATTTTTGACCTTGGAGAAAAATTTAGTCATGATTTTGACCTTACCTATACCGATATAGCTGGAAAGAAAAAACCGGTTCATATGGGATGTTATGGCATTGGTACAACACGGCTATTGGGAACGATTGTAGAGACGCATTATGATGATTTTGGAATCGTTTGGCCAATTAATTTAACACCTTTTCACGTGCATTTGGTTAATTTGTCTAAAGATCCCGGCCGAGCAGATTTGGTTCACCGAAGTCTGGAAAGTGCAGGATTCGATGTTTTATACGACGATCGGGCCGATGTTTCTGCGGGAGAAAAATTTGCGATAGCAGATCTTATGGGAATTCCAGTTCGCCTTGTTGTTTCTGACCGAACCGGGGACGATATTGAACTGAAATTAAGAAGTGAGGATGATAAAGCAATCGTCCCATATCAAAAAGTGGTGGATATTTTAAAAAATCTATATAACTTTTAATTGACCCCTATGTCCAAAACCATTGTCACCCACATGTCTCCTGATTTTGATGCCATAACAAGCGTCTGGCTCGTGCATCGATTTATGAAGAGATTTGAAGATGCATCCGTTGCCTTTGTTCCAGCTGGAAATACGTTGGATAATGAGGAAGTAGATTCAAATCCAGATATCATCCACGTTGATACTGGAATGGGGAAATTCGATCATCATCAGACCTCGGAAGAAACATGCGCATCTCGACTCATACTCGATGAACTTATTAAATCATATGTTACGAACAAGGAGGTTAAAGAAGCACTTTTTCGAATGGTAGCAATTACACTAGATGATGATCATTTCAGAGATATATATCGAGACCAACCAGACGCTGACATCTATGATTTCCTCCCATCATCGATTATTGATGGCGCACATTCCATTTTTAAGGATGATAGTCAGATCGTATATTTCATCGAACAGCTGTTGGATTGTGTTTTTAAATCATTCATATATAAAATTCGTGCTGAAAAGGAATTACTAAAGGGATATGAATTTCAGACAGTATGGGGACGCACAATCGCTATAGAAAGTGATAATCGCGAAACATCAGTACTTGCACAAAAAAGAGGAGTTAGTATGGTTATTTCAAAGTCCTCAAATGGGCAAGTACGAGTAAAAACACGTCCAGATGTAAAACAGGACCTCAAACCAATGTACGAGAAAGTTCTTGAACAGGATCCAAACGCAACATGGTTTTATCATGTATCTGGACATATGCTTCTCAATGGGTCATCCAAGAATCCTGACATGATTCCTTCGAAATTAACCATCAAACAACTCATCGTACTTGCAAAAGATATCTCGTGAAAGTATAATTCTTCTGAAAAGGGGTGTGTATTTGAATTACTAATTACAATCATGTATTTAAGGAGGTGCTAGTATGATCGTTGTAACCAAAAGAAAAGGTGATACAACAGATAAAGTTCTACGAAAATTTTCAAAAATGTTCCGTGAGGAAGATATCATTTTTGACGTAAATAAAAAGGTTTTCTTCAAAAGACCAGCTATTTTAAAAAAAGAAAAGCTTCGTGAGAAGATGAAAAAAAGCTGGTAACTATGATAACTATCACAACTGGTAGTCGATATAAGGTCGACAAGACCGATTTGATTAATAAAACCACCGATATCCTCAAAAAATTTGGAATCGCACGAGAAAATAATCTAAATATAATCTTCGTTGGAAAACGAAAAATGAGAGAAATTGCTTCGCGATATAAAAATGAGGATGTTGCACTGCCGATACTTTCTTTCGGGTATGGAGAAAAGGGAGTTACATCATCAGATGAGAATACGTTTGGAGAAATTGTTATATGCTATCCACAAGCAGTACTACTTGCCGCACAAAAAGATAAAACAGTCGAGCAAATTTTACTCTGGCTCATTGAACACGGGTTGGAGAATATTTTGTACAAATAATGTACTACCTAAAATACCGCCCACAGACAATTGAGGAGATTGACAATGAAGACGTTCGAACGCGACTTAAGAATGTACTTTCAAAAAAAACAATCTCACATTCATGGCTTTTAACTGGTCCTAAAGGTACGGGTAAAACTTCATCTGCCCGAATCCTGGCCAAAGCCATAAATTGTCTTGATAATATTTTTGCAGATAAAGGAAAAAGTGAAGAACCATGCAACAAATGTGATAACTGTAAACTCATAACCAATGGTAGCGCCATGGATGTAATCGAAATTGATGGCGCATCCAACAGAAAAATTGATGATGTTCGAGAACTTATTGACAAACTCAAGTTTGCCCCCGTGCACATGCGATACAAAGTCTACATCATTGATGAGGTACACATGCTTACAAGCGAATCATTTAACGCGCTCTTAAAAACGCTTGAGGAACCTCCTGCAAACACGATTTTTATTCTGGCCACAACCGAGCTTGACAAATTGCCAAAAACAATTATTTCACGTTGCTTGAGACTTAATTTTTCACATGCAAAAAAGGAGGAAGTACTACGCCAACTCGGACGGATTGTAAAGGGAGAGAAACTCACCATCAGTAAAGATATTTTGGAATCTATTGCAATCAATTGTGATTTTTCGTTTCGGGATTCAGCAAAGCTTCTTGAAGAAGTAGTGCTTAACTCTATAAAAACTAAAGAAGAATTTTTCAATCTCATCGGTCTTGCAGAGAATAAAGAGGACCTCTTGCACTTCGTTCAAGAAATGGATGTAAAAAAAGTTCTGATTTTTATTGAAAACTATGATATCGCCGGTGGAAGTTTTAAATCACTCACTGAATATTTACTTGAGGAGCTTCACGCAAATCTACTCGCTCAGAATGGAGTTGGTGAGGAAAAAACAAAATATCAATTTAATGCAAAACAAACGAGCGTTCTTATTCGACTCATAACCGAAAGCTATGGAAAACTAAAAATGAGTCCCATCGAATCGCTTCCCCTCGAAATGGCAATTCTCGAATACATCCAAACTCAAAAAATCTAGCCCTCTCTTTACTTAATGAAAACTACCAAGAAGTGTGTTACCCTATGGTATTACCAATTTCACAAGTAGAACCATATGTTTAATCCATTGAAAGGTTTGGGAGATTTGCGACAAATGCAGCAACAAGCTCAGAAAATGCAACAAGCGCTTCAACAAGAAGAAGTTGTCATTGAGCGAAATGGAGTAAAAGTTGTCTTGCGTGGAGATCAGCATGTTAAGGAAGTTGTTATAGATGGGGTTATGGAGAATCGCATTGCTGAAGCTATAAACGAAGGAGTCAAAAAAACGCAAGAACTTGCCGCCAAAAAACTTATTGAGATAAGTCAACAACAAGACAATTAATAAGCTTTTTTATGAAATTATTCTCAACAACTGCAAGTCAAAAATTATCTGAAGAAGTCGCAAAGACTTTGGGTACTACACTTGCACAGTCTGAAATCATACGATTCGACAATTCAGAGGTTCGAGTACGAATAAATGAAGATGTTTCAAGAGAAACATGTATCGTGCTTGGATCAAGCTCAAATCCAACAGATACGCATCTCATGGAGCTGTTCTTTTTTGCGGATGCACTTGCCCGAGGTGAAGCTGAAAAGGTCATCGCTTTCATGCCGTATTTTGGATATGCACGTCAAAATATTCAACATCGCACTGGAGAAAATGTATCTGTAAATGTCGTTATTCGAATTCTTGAAACGGTTGGATTTGATGAAGTTACAACATTTGAACTTCATGATGAAGCTATTGCTGGCGTCTTCACTACTCCCTTTACTCACCTAAGTGCATTTTCGCTCCTTTCAGAAGAATGCAAGAAGTATCTTGTAGAAAAAGAGGTTGATGAAAATTCAATAATGATTGCCTCGCCAGACCAGGGTGGGGTAGAGCGAGCTCGAAGTTTTGGAAAAGATTTTTTTGGAAAAGATGATTTTGAAATTATCGTTATTGAAAAAAATCGAGATCAAGATCATAAGCATGTATCAACTGCAGTTGATTTATATGGTGATGTTTCTGGAAAAACTGTCATATTAGTTGATGACGTTACAACGAGTGGAGGAACACTTATCAACGCAGCAAACTTATGTAAGGAAAGAGGAGCTACGGGCATCATCGCCGCAGTAACTCATCATGATTTTGGCCCTGGAACAGGGCAGAGAATTCAAGATTCTATTATCGAAGCGTTTTTTACAACCGATACAATCGTATTAAAAGATGGTCAATCATTTGACAAACTTCATGAGGTTTCTGTCGCACCACTTATTGCAAAATACATACAGTCGCATTTTTGATTCATGAATAAATTACCAGCCTCGCTTCAAAAAGCTATAGATTTCTTTGACAAATTACCATCTATTGGTGGAAAAACTGCACGTCGGCTGGGATTTTATTTACTTCGAATACCTCAAAGTGACTTGGAAGAATTTGCCGCCATACTTCTCGAGCTTAAAAAAAAATCGCACTATTGTAAAATTTGTATGAATTTAACCGAGGAAGAAATATGTGCAATTTGCACTGATTCAAGCCGAGATTCCACCATGATAACGGTAGTTGAGGATGTTATCGATCTCCTTTCAATGGACGCGGGAAATCAATATAACGGCGTATATCATGTCCTACACGGTCGAATTGACCCCCTCAACTACATCGGGCCGGAAGAGATCTATATTCAACAGCTTCTAACTCGAATAAAAGAAGATAAGAATACAATTAAAGAAGTCATCCTGGCAACAAATCCAAATACTGAAGGAGAAGCGACAGCGCTATACATTAAAAAACTCATACTTGAGGTTGCCCCCGAGCTGCGCATTAGTCGGCTGGCATACGGACTCCCCATTGGTGCAGATTTAGAGTATGCAGATTATCTTACCTTACAAAGAGCGATGGAAGGACGGCGTGATCTTTAAAGTTTAATTATCTCAACACTTACCAAGGGTTCACGACCAGTTTTAGATTGGAATACTTGTTCTAAATTTCGAGAAACTTCTGAACGAATAATACTATCGTTAAATGCTCCTGGGCCATTTCGCCGAAGTACTCGTTCAACTACTGTTGTAGCTTGCGCAAAAATTGCTTGTTCATCATTTTTAAATATGAATCCGTGGGAAATAAATTGAGGTTTCCCAACCATTTTCATTGCATTGTCAACGATAATGACGGCAAGTACGATTCCATCAGTTGAAAGCGTTTTGCGATCGCGAAGTACGGTGCTTCCCACGTCCCCTACCCCATATGCATCAACAAAGATATTTCGTGTATCCACTGGTTCTCCCGCATAGGCACTTCCTCGTTCAAACACGTATGTTTGTCCCTCGCGAAGGAGGTGAATTTGTTCCGGCCCAAATCCAAGCTTATCTGCCATATTTGCGTACATTTTTTGGTGTAACACTGTTCCACCGATTGGAATTAAGTGTTTTGGCCTGGTAAGTCGGGCTAAGAGTTTTAAATCTTCTTGATTTCCGTGACCAGATGCATGAAGTCCTTCGGCAATATCAGAATATATAACTTCCGCTCCTCGCGCATATAATCTTTCAACTAAATCATTCACATCGTCCTCTTGCCCTGGAATGGGGTCTGATGAGAAAAATACCTTGTCTCCCGGAGCTATCTTTATAGACTTATTTTGGTCGTTAGCAAGTTTTGACATCGCTGAATCAATCTGCCCCTGTGATCCTGCCGCTATAATACACACACTTCCTGGGCGCATACGTGCTGCTTTTCGCTCGTCAATTAGGTAACGATCAGGAATTGGAAAATAGCCAATTTCCCGGGCAAGATCGGTATTTCCCCGCATGGAACGTCCCATAAACGCAATTGAGCGATTGAACTTTACAGCCGCTTCCGCACATTGTCGAATACGTGAAATATTACTGGAGAATGTTGTCATGATAAATTTTCCTTTTGTCGTGCGAATCTCATCCTCAAATGTTTTGCCAACTATACTTTCAGAAAGTGTAAATCCTTCCCGTCCAACTCCTAAACAGTCTGAAAGCAAACAATCAATTCCTTCCTCACCAGCCTTGGCAATTTCATAAAAGTCTGGAGGTGGACCGTACGGAGGCGTCAGATCAAGCTTGAAATCTGGACCGTGATAAAAGGTACCAACGGGAGTTTTGAGCACAATATGAGTTGGATCGGGAATTGAGTGGGTCACATGGATAAATCGTGCTTGAAATGAACCAAAAGTATACTGTTGACGATACGCAATCTCCGTAACTTTCAACTGCATCCCATACTCTTTAAACTTTTCCTCAACGAGTAGTGCGGTAAGCTTACTACCGTAGACTGGCGGTTTTCCCAGCGCTTCATAGTGAAAACGAAGTGCGGAGATATGATCTTCATGTCCATGAGTTAAAAGTATTGCTCGAATTTTATCCGTTTTATCGAGCAAGTAGCTAATATCTGGAATTACAAAATCAACCCCCAATTCCTTTTCTTTGGGAAACCCGATTCCACAGTCAACAACAATGATATCTTCAAGCTCTCCATTGCGATAAATCTCATATAAATACATGTTCTTGGTAACATCGACAATTCCACCAAGAGGTACAAAACGCAGTTTAAATTGATCCATGGATTCAGTATAGCATATCTGGAGAGGAGAGGAGGAGGTGATAGGGGGATTGGGTAACTATCTCCCTATCCCATCCTCCCCACCTCTATTTTTAGTATAATTACCACATGGATCCAAAACTAAAGTCCAAAATTATGAAAAAACTCGAAGCAGTTCTCGATCCGGAACTGTATGTATCAATCGTCGACCTCGGTCTTATTTATGATATTCTCGATACTAAGGGTAAAATTACGGTAACAATGACACTTACCACCATGGGATGCCCCCTTTTCGGGTTACTTGAGGAAGATATCAAATCAAATGTTATGAAGATAAAAGGGGTGCGTGATGTTTTTATTAATCTTGTGTTTGATCCACCATGGAGTATGGACCGTATGACAGAACGAGGTAAGGCACAGTTGGGAATATGACTATGAATAAAACAGGTTTTTTAGACGATGTATTTGAAAAAGCTGTTGAACAGGGTCGTAGTTCTGTAAACAAAACGAGACACTCTGTCGTCAAATCCGGGAAAGAGACACTCACTGCCCTGGGAGGTTCTAACCACACCCCGCTTAGTGCCGACCACCTTAAACAATTTGAGAAAAATTACGCAACCCAAGATGCACAAAAAATAGAAGATTTGAAAGCGATTCTTTTTAAACGAGTAAATGAAGAGAGCGCAAAAGCAATTGGGCAGCGCAGGCGTGAGGAAGAAGAACGCAAACAAGAAGAAGAGCAGGAAGCAATGGCTGACAAGCAAGAACGTGAACAAGAAAAAGGTGCATTTATAGCAACACCAACAGGAAAGGCAAAGCGTGGAAGTTCGCAAAGGCAAGTGAAACAAAATACACAGGTAGAGACTAGGGGAGGGAAGAGTCAGTTTTAATTCGGGACGTAGTTCATCGGTAGAACGCTGGGTTCGGGACCTAGAGGTAGGGGGTCCAATTCCCCCCGTCCCGACAGTGAAAAGGTGTATAATTCCTCCATGCCAAATCCATCTACTGAAAGCAGAAATTATCGAAATCAGCATTATGCTGAACAAATAAGTAGATTTCTTTCTCCATGGCAATATATCGATCGAGATTATACTGATGTATATATTCGTGAAAAAATTGAAATCGGCCGACCAGAATTGGCTTTAGAACTATTTGATGAACTCTCACGAGCAAATACAATTGCAATAATCGGAACACATTTTGGAGACGAAGGTAAAGGACGACTGGTCGATAATAAGCTTCAACAACTTCTTTCAATTCCAGGAGTAAAAATGGCATATGTTGTCCGCTTTCAAGGAGGATCAAACGCAGGACACACAGTATATACAGAAGATGGAACAAAAGTTGCACTGCATCAACTCCCTTCAAGTGTACTTGAACCGCGTGCTGTAGGAATTATGGATCAAGGAATGGTCATTAATATGGAAGATTTGAAAACGGAAATTGATGATGTAGAAAAAATTGTAGGAGATTTACGAGGACACATAATCTTAAGTAACGACGCAATATTAAACACCGATCTTGATCGCGCTATGGAAGTTTTGAATAAGGTTAAGAGTGGTGGAAAGTCAGGAGGAGGTACTGCCCGAGGTATTGGTCCAAGCTATGCTGATCATTACAGTCGGCTGGGGAATACCGTTGAAGAATTATTCGCAGATGATTGGCGAGAAACATTTGGAAGAAAATACGATGGGTATACAATTGATTTTGACGCGCGGGGAATGGCACTTGAAAGTGTTAAAGTACCCGATTTGCGAGCAACGAGAGATACCGGCAAACCAGTTTCACGCCCCGTTGGAACAAAACAAGAATATTTAAATAGAATGGAGGCAATACGTGATTGGTATATACATCGAGATCAAGGGGTCGCAGATGATGCAAGGCTACGACAGAATACGTATGTCATTCACGAAAAAACGTATGGCGATGTAAGTCGAGGAATTATTTTTGAAGGGGCACAAGCGGTGGGACTCGATGCATGGCTCGGTAGATGGCCCGATATTACCGCTTCCAATACAACTATTGATGGGATTGCGGCAGGTACTGGTTTCTATCGTTCCCAAGACGTGCGCGAAAAAATCGGGGTATTTAAAGCAACGTATATGTCAAGTGTAGGGGATGCGCATATGATAACTCGCATCGATCTTCCTCGAGAATCTGTTGAATCGACAGATGGTTTTTCTGAAGATCAACTGTACGGTCTTGATGTACGAGATGTTGCAAAAGAAAGGGGTACGACTACTGATAGATATCGAGATATGTGTTTTTTGGACCTTGCACTCATGAGGTATAACGTAAAAATGGGTGGGATTGAGGCACTGGCGGCAACTCATTTAGATATTGCAAGAGAAGGTCGACCAATAAAAGTTTGTACTCACTATGTTGACATGCAGGGAAAATACGTTCCATATCAACCAGGGGTAAAGTATCAAGAAGGACTTATTCCTCAATACATTGAGCTTCCTGGGTGGGACGGGGAAGCTACACAAAAAGCAACTTCTGTTGATGAGCTTCCAGAAAATGCTAAAAAATTTCTTGCTTTTGTACAACTTCAAGTAGGTGTGCCTATTATTGCCGCAACTACCGGGCCTGAACGAAAACATTTAGTTGAAATTTAAGCTTTCTTGTTTCATGATACAATGAAACTATGTTAGGTAAAATCAAGCGTGCACTGTATTTTCCTTTTGCATCATATTTTGCCTTTTTTGCGCGTATAAAACTGAAGCGATGGAACCCAAAAGTGATTGTAATCACCGGATCAAGCGGAAAAACGACGGTATTACACCTTTTGGAGTCCCAAATTGGTGAAGAAGCATACTATTCACACAAGGCTAATAGCTCATATGGCATACCATTTAATATTCTTGGAATGGAGCGAGGGACTCTTTCGAAGTGGGAATGGCCACTCCTATTTCTAAAAACTCCGTTTGCTGCATATGGATCAGTTCCGGCACAAAAAATATATGTTGCTGAAGTTGATTGTGACCGGCCCAGCGAAGGACTTTTTTTAGCTACATTACTCAAGCCGCACACCACACTGTGGATCTCATCAAGCCGTTCGCATAGCGTAAATTTTGATCATTGTGTAACAGAGGGAACGTGTGACACGGTAGAAGAGGCAGTAGCAAAGGAATATGGAAGCTTACTAGAATACACTCAAGATACAGTTTATTACAACGGAGATAATCCCCTTATCAAAAGCCAAGCTCATCGTACACACGCACAAATTCACGAAATAATAATGAATGCAAGTATTTTCAAATACACCGTGTTTAAGAATAAAACAGACTTTACGATTGGAGAAACTACGTATACGTTTAACTATCTTTTACCCCAAGAACTTTTTTATGGACTTTCTATGGTACTTGATATTACACTTAAGCTCGGACTTCCTATAGATACTACATTTTCTCGCCTCGAGCTTCCTCCGGGACGTAATTCACTATTCACTGGAACCAAAGATACAACACTCATTGATGGTAGTTATAACGCAAACCTTTCATCCATGGCCGCCGTTCTTTCACTTTTTGAAAAATATCCTGCACATAATAAGTGGATTGTTCTTGGAGGACTTCTGGATCAGGGAAAGAGCGAGGTTGAAGAACATGAAAAGTTGGCCGCACTTATTCCACCCATTAGTCCCAAAAAAGTTATTCTTTTTGGACAGCGAGCCAATACCTATATTTATCCAAAGTTAAAAGTTTCTCTTGATGGTAAATGCGATATTGTTAAATTTGAAACTCAACGACAAGTCCTCGAATTTTTACAATCAAATCTGAAAGGGGAAGAAACAATTCTTTTTAAAGGTGGCACGCTTCTTGAAGGAGTAATTGAACATTTACTCGCAGATAAAGAAGATGTTTCTAAGTTATGTAGACGCGAAAAGATATGGCAACTACGACGACAAAAAGCGGGACTATAATCCCTCATTTATATATACTCCATGGATGGGCATATGATTCCCAAAAATGGGAAATCTTACAACGTGCACTGGAAAAGACAAACATTGAAGCAACACTTCTTCGAATTCCTGGACTTACGAGTCCTCTGGATCGGCCGTATGATATCTCTGATTATATATCTTGGATAGATACATCAATTGAAAAAAAAACACCTGTAATTTTACTTGGGCATTCAAATGGAGGCCGACTTGCATTTCATTACGCTTTGGAACATCCATCAAACATTTCTCATTTAATACTTATCGACAGCGCTGGGGTAGAGCATACAGACATTGTGTCACAAATGAAAAAAAATGCTCTGCTACTTCTTGCAAAAATGGGCAAAAAAGTTACTAGATCAAACTTTCTGCGTAATCTCTTATATACAATTGCACGTGAGAAAGATTATCAAGAAGCTTCGCCCGTCATGCGAAAAACTATGCAAAATTTACTTGCCGCAGATCATAATTTCCCATTTTCAAAAATAGCTGTTCCAACTGCACTTATTTGGGGTGAAAAAGATACAATAACCCCCCTTGTTGACGGCCTCACCATGCATGCCAAAATAAAAAACTCAAAAATGTACACAATTCCCGAAGCCCGTCACGCCCCCCAATTCACTCATCCAGAAAGAATAGTAAAGATTATTGAAGAAATTATTGAAAGAATTAGTAAAGATAGTATATGATGCGAAGAATATCCGATCGAGCACGCTCACCGGAGCCAGAGATTGCTTGGTTTGCGACTTGAGCGGAGCGCAGATCGTGGTATTCGAGCATCATAGACAATGATATGAACATTTTTAACTCTTTAGGATCAAACTATGACACCTCTTTTGTTAAATTGGCGCTTCGTGCTAAAAATGATCCCACAGATTCCGAAAAACTCAAAACTTATCTGGCAAGTAGATATAATGGAGAAGTTCACTTGACATACAAAGGCCGCGACGCCATTTACCTTGCACTTTTAGCTTCCCATCTCCCACCGCAATCAAAAATCATCATCACCGGTTTTACCTGTATTGCTGTGTATAATGCAGTGCGGCAGGCCGGATTCACGCCAATTCTTCTTGATATTGAAGGTACATCTCTCAACTTCACTCCCAAAAAATTACAAGAAGCGCTTTCATCCGATCCTTTAATAAAAGCAGTTATTATTCAAAACACACTCGGAATCCCTGCTAATCTCGATGAGTTTCTTAGTCTCTGTAAAAAATACCGATGTATTCTTATCGAAGACATGGCCCACTGTGTGGGAGGAACATATATTGGCGGAGAAGAAATGGGCACAAAAGGAGATATCTCTGTTTTTTCCTTTAGTCAAGATAAGGCAATTGATTCAGTTTCTGGCGGGGCACTTATCATTAGAAATCGAGAACTACAACGATTTACCCCTCAAGAATCCTTAAAAAGAACAGGGTGGGATGAATATATAGACAGAATATATCCTTATGTAACTTCAATTATTCGAGCAACATACTCATTTGGCATTGGAAAGCTCCTTCATTTTTTATTTTCAACTTTTGGAATCTTAAGAAAACCAGTTGAACATAAAAATGTTTTATATGAACTTACTCCGTGGCATTGTTTACTTGCAAAACAAGCATTTGATGCAAGTGACAAAGAAATTGCGCATCGTCAAGAAATCGCGCAAATGTATCACCAAAGTATTGATAAAAGTGTACAGTCAGAGTATATCACCAAGCACATTTTAATGACAAATAATTTACGGTTTCCTATTTTTGTGGAGAATCGAGCTTCGCTTTTTTCATATTTAAAAGGCCGAGGAATTCACGTTGAGGATACATGGTATGATTCTCCTGTTGCTCCAAAAAAGTATGTAAAAAATCTTAATCTTGAACTTACTCTCCCAAATGCTCAAAAAATAGCACAAACAATCGTCAACCTACCAACGCATAAATACATTACCACTTGCGAAGCATTACAAATTAGTGAACACATAAACCAGTGGTTGAAACAAAACAAATAATAGATAAAAATGAGTGGGATCTATTTTTAAGTACTCATGGAGAAGCAAACTTTCTGCAATCCTGGGAATGGGGCGAGTTTCATGAACAGCTTCATCATACAATTGAAAGGACGGGATTTAGTATCGACGGGAAACTCGAGGGTGTTATGCTTTCAATCGTCGAGCCGGCACGTCGGGGTCGATATTTGACTGTTCCTGGCGGGCCCATCATCGAATGGGAAAATGAAGAACTAATTAATGAGGTTTCCCAAGCAATGAAAGAAATCGGGAAACGGCAACGATGTGTATTTGTTCGAGTACGACCACAGTTATTAAATACCGAGAAATCGTGGGCGATATTTAAAGCTATGGGATTTGTCCTTTCTCCAATGCATTTGCATGCTCAATTTACGCTCCAACTCGATCTTTCAAAAAGTGAAGAAGAATTATTATCTGAAATGAGAAAAAATACACGGTATGAAGTTCGAAAAGCGATGAATGAGGGAATTCGGGTAGAAAAGTCCACAGATGAGAATTCAATTCGTGCATTTTATGATCTGCAATTACAAACAGCCAAACGGCACGGCTTTGTGCCATTTTCATATCCATACCTTCATGAACAATTTAAAGTGTTTGCCGCACAAAATATGGCATATCTCTACAGTGCATATCACAATGATGAGCTTCTTGCCAAGGCATATGTTATCTTCTATGGAAATGAGGCGGTGTATCATTTTGGCGCAAGCACCCCCCAAGGCAGAGAACATCCGGGCGCATATCTTCTTCAGTGGGAAGCGATAAAAGAGGCGAAAATGCGCGGAATGAAACATTATAATTTCTGGGGAATTGTGCATGAGCACGAAAAAAACCATCGGTTTTATGGCGTTTCAGTCTTTAAGCGAGGATTTGGTGGGGAAGAGGTTGAATATTTGCCCGCACAGGACTTAATAATTAATAAGCCACGCTATTTACTTACGACTACATTTGAGCATCTTCGGAAGAGGATGCGGAAGGTTTAGCAGTTGGCTCATCAGGTTTCTCGAGCTCTTGTTTTTCTAACTCAACTTTCAAAGGATGAGCGTGTTGAAATGGTTCAGGTAACAATGCATCTAAGAAACCATTAGTGGGTTTAGGAATATCTCGCTCCATAGAATAGATGCTACAAGGTTATTTCTCCATTGTCAAATACTTTTTCATTAGCTACAATTGCCCTATGAAAATCTTTAATACATTCTCGCGAAATATTCAGGAACTCTCACCCCAAAACCCACCTGTAGTAACCTTTTACGCCTGTGGTCCGACTGTATATGATCACACACATCTTGGACATCTGCGAACATTCACGAATAATGATCTACTGAAAAGAGCACTTACAATGCTCGGGTACAAAATTCATCACGTTATGAACATTACCGATGTTGGACATTTAACTGGAGATACTGATGAAGGGGAAGACAAACTTGAGAAGGGAGCACTAAAAGCTGGGAAAACGGTATGGGAAGTCGCGGATTATTATACAAAACAGTTTATTTTTTCACTAAAAGAATTAAATATTATCGAGTCAGATGAGCTTCCGAAAGCAACGGATCACATTCAGGATATGATTACTCTTATAAAAAAACTTGAAGAAAAAGGATTTACCTATAAAACAGAAGAAGCAATTTATTTTGATATCTCAAAGTTTACAGACTATGGCAAGCTTTCTGGTCAAAAGATCGAGGATAAGATTCAGAAATCTCGAGATGAAGTGCATATAGACTCGAATAAAAAGCATCCAGCCGATTTTGCACTGTGGTTTTTCACGGTTGGTCGATTTAAAGATCATGTGATGAGATGGGACTTCGGCTCCGCTCAGGGATTCCCGGGGTGGCATATTGAATGTAGCGCAATGAGTATGAAATATCTGGGCGAAACTATCGATATTCATGCCGGAGGAATCGATCATATTCCAGTACATCATGAAAATGAGATTGCACAAAGTGAAGCCGCAACTGGAAAACCGTTTGTCAGTATCTGGTTTCACAGTGCGTTTTTGAATATTGAAGGACAAAAAATGAGTAAGTCATTGGGAAACTTTTATCGTATTGAGGATTTACAAGAAAAAGGTGTCAGCCCGCAGGCTCTGCGATATCTCTATCTCCAAACGCACTATCGCCAACCTATGAACTTTACATTTGAAGCGGCAGGAGCGGCGACATCAGCATTTAATAATTTGAAGGAAATGGTCCTCGCACTCAAAAAACAAACGCAACGAACAGTACTTTCAACCGATAAATTAGGACAACTTGATGAGTATCGTACACAATTTTTAAGCGCACTCCAAAACGATTTACAAATTCCCCAAGCACTTGCGGTTATGTGGTCGATGCTTAAATCAAATATTCCTTCGGAGGATAAATACGACCTTGCACTCGAGTTCGATCAGGTTCTCGGCTTGGGGCTTGCAACATTTGAGGAAGAAACTATTCCTGAAGAGATTGTTGAGCTCGCAAAAAAGAGACTGGAAGCTCGAAATGAAAAAGAATTTGAGAAAAGTGATGAATTGAAAAAAGAAATTTTGGAAAAAGGATATTCTATCGAGGACACTTCTGACAGTTTTATTATTAAGAAAAAATAAATGGATACGTATCTTCAGTATCTTAAAGAGTTCATCTCGTTCAAAAGTATCTCAACGGATTCTGCATATAAAAAAGAATTAGATAAAACCGCTTCATGGCTTGAAGCTTTATTTACACAAAATGGCTTTGAGGCGCAGGTAATTACCGGTTACGGGAACCCAATTGTACTCGCACACTTTCACATTGATAAGAAACTCCCGACTTGCCTCATCTACGGACATTACGATGTGCAGCCGGCAGATATCCTCGAGGGCTGGACAAGTGATCCGTTTACTTTGCGACAAGACGGTAAGAAATTGTATGGTAGGGGAGTGGTTGATAATAAAGGCCAAATCCTCATTCACGTGGTGAGTATTTTTGAGCGTATCAAACAAAAAAAACTTGGAATGAATATTATTTTTATGATTGAGGGAGGTGAAGAGACTGGGGGAACGGAGCTAACTCGATTTGTAAAAGAAAATAAAGAAAGTGTATCTGCCGACTTCGTACTTATTTCTGATGGCGAGATGAAAGGAAATAATCCGACAATTGAAGCTGGACTGCGAGGAGGATTTAATTGTACACTCACCATAAAGACTGGTGAAAAGGATCTGCATAGTGGAATTTATGGAGGAATCGCGTCAAACGCCGCCCACACACTCTCTATGATTATTAATAAAACTGTCGATTCTTTCCCGTTGTCATCAAAAGCGCATCCTTCTACTAATAGGGAAGTCGGACTCATTCCCGCACTTGAGGTAACAAGTATTCAGGCGGGCTACCAAGGAGAAGGATATCGCAACAGTATTCCTCATAAGGCTTCTGCAAAAATTAATGTTCGAATTGTAAAAAGCCAGGATCCTCACGAAATATTTTCACAACTGAAAGAATTCATAAAAACCGAGTTACCATCAACCTGTACTTTTGAGTTTACACTTGATCACCCACATAATGCAGTAAAACTCGATCTTTCGAATGAGTATGTAAAAGAAGCATCCTCAATTCTTAAAAAAGTTTATGGAAAGGAGCCACTTTTTACCTATTCCGGAGGCGCAATTCCAATTGTAGATGAATTTAACACTACTCTAAAAATTCCCACTCTTTTGGTCAATTTAGCGAATGAAGATTGCAACATGCATGGAGTTGATGAGAATTTTGATATTGAGTTTATCGAAAAAGGCCTCGCGTTTTCCACGTTATTTTTTGAAACTACGAATAAATAATGAGCTATATTTGTATGATAGAATGATTCTATGGAAGATCCCATAGAAGGTCCTCAATTTCTTAAGAACAAATATAATCTTCATAATACTCCCGAAGTAGATCAAGCCGCCCAGCGCGCATATGTTCGTACCGGTGAAGTTGTCCCCCAAGATCCACTCGCCCGTATACAAAATTATCTTAATCGTTTTAAAGAAATTGTTGAAAGACCTGATCCAGAGCGCCGTGCTCATGGGGTGCAGGCAATAAAGGAAGTCTTACTTGATTCGTTTGTAACAAAGTTTAAAGATATTCCAAATAGCTATTGGCAAACACAGGAGAGAATTCTTCGAGAACAAGGCCAGCAAGGAGATTATGATCAATTTACCGAAGAAGAAAAAGATACGTGGAAAAAAGAACTCTCATCAGGACTCATCGAAGATCAACGAGCTTCGCTTGAACAGTGGGTCGACTATTTCGCAAGTTCAGAATCTGGGGCAATTCCTGACTATATTAAATACTGGGTGTTTCGAAGTGTAGTCCAACTACAGGAATATGACAAAGAATCGCAAAAATTCCCCAAACGATCTAAGGGCACACTTAAAAATTTCCCTGATATTAATAATGAAGCGCTTGCCTATATTGTGGATGCCATGGTTACAAAAACACAGGGAAAAGAATTTCGTCATGATGATCTCGAATACGAATTGTCTGCCGAGCAAATAGCTGTCTTCCAAAAAGCGCTCCAGAACGAAAATTTTGCTCAATTGTATGGGTGGGCGAATGAAATAATCCAACCGATCCCTGAACATCTACTGCCAAAAACTGAAGGAGTTTGGCGCACTTTTAAAGAAGGCTCTGATCATAATTTGTTAGTACAGTCTGTTCGTGGGAAAGGCACTGGTTGGTGTACTGCAGGAGAAACATATGCCGCGAAACAGCTCGAGGCGGGTGACTTCCATATTTTCTTTTCAAATGATGAAGCAGGAAACCCCATATATCCCCGAATCGCCATTCGAATGGAAAGAGACAATATTGCCGAAGTCAGAGGTATTGCCGCAAGACAAAATCTAGATTCGTATATGGTTGAAGTGCTTACAGAAAAACTAGATGAATTTCCTGATAAAGATCAGTATTTGAAAAAAGAGGCTGACATGAGACGATTAACACATATTGAGCGCAAAACACGGAATGGTCAAGCGCTTGACAAACAGGATCTAGAATTTCTGTATGAGATTGATTCTTCTATCGAAGGTTTTGGGTATATCGAAGACCCGAGAATTGAAGAGCTTCGTACAACACGTACTCTTGAAGAAGATATGACTATTATGTTTGAATGTCGTCTTGATCAAATTGCATGGCGAAAAGAACAAATAAGAAATGATACAAAAGCATACATTGGGCCACTTTTTCCCGGTGTTTTCGCCCTGCTTCGAAATATAGATCACATTTACACCTCTTTCCCTGAGGAAAGACTTCTTATTGAAGATTTGGAAATTGGAGGAGAAACAAAAGAAGAGCTTGATAAAGAACTGACAGTAAATGGCGTACAGGTAGATTATACTGCCGACGATTTGTTTGAAACGGATGCTTTTATTACACTTCCTAAACCAAGAATCATTCGGGTTGTTCAGATATCTGGTGGAGACTTAGATTTGGTAGATGATACAAAAACCAGCAATTTATTTCCCCTTATATTAGATTATGGGCTCGAGTATGTACCCTATGAAGCTGGACCCAAATATCTTCTTAAACACATTAATCAACCTGGAAATAGGCAAACATTACGCATGGGTATGGAGCTAACTGCACATCGCACTCAATTCCAGAGCACGTTTTATCTCGAGTGGAGTGAGGGCAAGCGCCATTTGGCAAGCGCTTCTGTTGATCCAGACAAACTTCAGCGCCCTGGTTTCAAGTTTTTATTTATGATCCCAGAAGCTATGTAAGTTTAGATTCGAGACCTCGGGCTCCCGGGCCTCACCCTCTCTAGCTCTTGCTTTTTCACGCATAATTTGATAAAGTATGGACAGGAATTTATGAAAACTACAACATTGTACGAACTTGTTTATATTGCTCGCGATGAGGCAGATACAGCAACCGACAAGGTTAAATCATATATAACCGGTTCCAAGGGAACTGTCGAAGGCGAACGGAAATGGGGAAAAAAGAGGTTTGCGTATCCAATTAAGAAAGAAACGTCTGGATTCTATTTTTTGTGGGATATTTCAATGGGACAAGATACCATTGCTCCATTTAAACGAAAATTGGACCTTGATGAAAATGTTCTGCGTTATTTACTTATAAAAAAAGACAAATAATATGGCGAGTAAATCGGTAAATAAAGTAATTTTAATTGGAAATTTAACTCGAGATCCAGAGCTTAAATATACGCCATCTGGAACTGCAGTTTGCACCATTGGCCTTGCAACAAACCGAAGTTGGAAAACAGCAGAAGGAGAAACAAAAGAAGACGTACAGTTTCATCGAATCGTGGCATGGCAGAAATTGGCAGAACTCTGCGGTAAGTTTCTTTCAAAGGGACGAAAAGTATACCTTGAAGGTAGAATTGTATATCGAACATTTACTGGAAAAGATGGATTACAAAAAAATATGACTGAAATTATTATGGAGGATTTTGTTCTTTTTGATGACAGACGCCGAGAAGGAGGAGAAACTGGGGAAAACGTGGAAGAAGCATGGACGAGTGCACCTTCTACTGCTGTAAACGCTGAAACAGATATTGAAGAAGCGCCAAGCGAAGATACTGAAAAAGTTGATAAAAAAAAGGTGAAAGAAACCAAAGAAGTAAAAGAAGACGTTATAACAGATGATGATATACCATTTTAAGTTAAAAAATCAATATGACCGATTGTTTTTATTGCGCACACAAAGTAGATCCAAGTTTTGAGGATACCGTTAATTTGCAAAAATTTTTAACTGCTCGAAAAAAGATTACGACTGCAGAGCGTTCTCAATTGTGTGCAAAACACCAAAGAAAGACTGCAAAAGCAGTAAAATACGCACGATTCCTAGCCCTTTTGCCTTACACCGCCTACCAAACCGACAAAGCCGGTATCGAAAGTTAAACAGTTTCCCCCTATCTCCCAATCCTCCTCTCCGCCCCACCCTATCTCCCCATCTCCCATACCCCTCCTCGATTCTAGTATAATAAACTCATGCAGATCATCCTCTCCATTCCCGACGACACAAAAATCCTTGTAAAAAAAGGTGATGAGGTAAAAATTGGCGATAAATTCTTCTCAAAGGAAACTAGCCAAATGGTTGTTGTTGATGTATCTTTGCAATTGAACATAAAAAAAGAAGACGTATTTCAACATCTCAAAAAAATGATTGGTGAATCGGTTGAAGTGGGAGATGTAATTGCCCAAAAAAAGAAACTCGTTGGATCAAAAAATATTCAATCCCCTACAAAAGGAGTTATCTCTTCCATCGACCATGAAAAAGGAGAAGTAAGTATTCAAACGGCAACTCTCGAGGGTCATAGCACCCAAAATGCTTTTTTTACAGGAACTATTCTTGATATCGATCTAGGAAAACAAACCGTAACCGTGGACTGTAAAAATGGAACTAGTAAATCATTCAAATCAATCACACAGGATTTTGGTGGAAAATTATTTTATTTCTCAAGTGAATCACTTTTTTATTCGGTACAAGAGGTTGAAATTGAAAATAAAGTAATACTGATCGAGGAATTAAAAAGCTTTATTGCGGCAAAATGTGAAGCATTGTCTGCCGCTGGTTTTATTTACCAAAAAAGTGATGTGACTTCACAAATTCCAAGCCTTTTAGTAAATTCGCAGGATTTTAATGAGTTGGTAAAAATACAAAAAAAGTATATACTTTTTTCACGCCAAGAAAAAAAGGCACTCATTTATGAAGATTGATAAACACACAAAATACATCCTCGGCGCATGCTTGGGCGTTCTTTTATTTGGATTAGGATTTAAATCTGGAGAATATTCTGCACTTTCAAGCCCACTCATAAAACAAGACTTTTCTCTGTATCAAGATGTATGGACCACTCTTTCACAAAAATACGTTGATCAAAAAAAGATCGTTCCAAAACAGATGATGTATGACAGTATCAAGGGAATGGTTTCTTCAGTTGGCGATCCATATACATTTTTCTTGACTCCGGAGGAAAATAAAAATACGAAAGATGATTTGGGTGGGAAGTTTGAAGGAATCGGGGCACAACTCGGGCTTAAAGATAACAAAATTGTTGTTATTGCCCCAATTAAAGATTCTCCTGCCGCAAGCGCCGGAATTCTTTCTGGTGATATCATTACTGCTGTCGATGGAGTATCAACTGAAAAATGGACATTACCACAAGCCGTATCAAAAATTCGTGGAAAAGGTGGTACAACAGTAAAACTCGCACTTTTGCGTAGCGGTAAATCTCTAACAATGGCTATCAAGCGAGGTGAAATCAAGGTTCCAACAATTGAGCTTTCTTATAAGAATAAGGCTGCAATTTTAAAATTATCACGTTTTGGCGATGATACCAATTCCGAATGGGATAAAGCCGTAGAAATTATTGCACAGAAATGGGGCCTGCCTGCCGGCAGGCAGAAGATCAAAGGCATGGTACTTGACCTTCGCGATAATCCGGGTGGATATTTACAGAGTGCTGTATATTTAGCTTCAGAATTTCTTCCTGCAGACGTTGTGATTGTAAAACAAGTATCTATCGGCAAAGTAGATGAGTTATACAAATCAGATCGAACTGGAAAACTTGTTGGAATTCCTCTTTCAATTCTTATTAATGAAGGATCTGCTTCAGCATCTGAAATTGTTGCTGGGGCACTTTCTGATTATAAAAAAGCAACACTTGTCGGTAAAAAATCATTTGGAAAAGGATCGGTTCAAGAAGCAGTAGATCTAAAAGATGGAGCAGGACTCCATGTAACAATTGCAAAATGGATCTTACCAAAAGGCCGTTGGATTAATAAAATTGGTGTTAAACCCGATATCGAAATTGATAATAAAAAAAATGAAGGAAATACGCTTGAAGAAAAGGATGATTTGCAACTTGCAAAAGCGATTACAATCGTTATAAAATAATCCACAATGAAAAAGCTTATTATTATTCTCTTAGTTCTTGTTGGCTTATTTATCCTTATTTCACCTCCTGGACAATTATCAAAACGTAGCAAATCGAGTTCGAGTGTATCGAACGAAGTTAAAGTTGTCGATGAAGAATCGGCGACAATTGCCGCCATTGACAAATCAATTCCATCTGTTGTAACCATTAGTATTGATAAAACAACCACGGTTCCTTCGAGTTTCGAAATTGATCCCTTTAATCCATTTTCTCCTTTTAAACAGGTGCCTGGCAAAGAACAGAAAATCGAACAAAATATTGGTTCCGGATTTATTGTGTCGGCCGATGGACTTATTATTACAAACAAACATGTCGTTTCTGATACCGAAGCAACGTACAAAGTGCTCACTAATAACCATAAAACGTACACCGTTGAACACATTTCTCGTGACCCATTAAACGATTTGGCGATTTTGAAGATCAACACAAACAATCTGATCCCAATTCAACTTGGGGATTCTTCACATCTCAAACTTGGACAACATGTTATTGCTATCGGTACCCCACTGGGCCAATTTACCAACACAGTGACTTCTGGTATTATCTCTGGATTAGGCCGAGGAATTGATGCGGGATCGCCTTTTGAGCAATTTGTTGAGCGATTAGATAATGTAATACAAACAGATGCTGCAATAAATCCAGGTAACTCTGGGGGGGCGCTCATCAATCTCACTGGAGAGGCAATTGGAGTAAATACGGCAGTTTCTGCGCAGGGACAAAATATTGGGTTTGCAATTCCTATTAATGTTGTTAAAGATCTTCTTGCTAATTTTAATAAAGCGGGTGGAACAATAGAACGACCTTTCTTGGGGATCAGATATCAAATGATTACTCGTGAAAACGCGCTCACTAATGAGGTTCCTGAAGGCGCACGAGTTATTGAAATTATTTCAGGATCTCCAGCACAGAATGCGGACTTACAGCCCGAAGATATTATCGTTGAATTTGAAGGTCAAAAAATTAAAGCAGAATATGATAAAACAATTCAAAAACGATTAGCTGCACACAAAATAGGGGATCGGCTTAGTGTAAAGATCTGGAGAGATGGAAAAACAATCGATAAAACAATTACCCTCGAGATTACAGAGTAATTAATTGACTTGTGGCCGTAAATGGCTAATAATCCAAACAATATCCCGAACCAGTTCATTTTGCACAGATTGTAATCTAGTAACAGCGTCTTTTAAGTATTCAATATCTGCTCTAATCGGGAGTAGTTCTTCTTGAATTATACTACGTGTTTCTTCGGAAACAATTTGACGAATTGACCGTAAATCACTTGTTGTGAGCATGTTCAAACTATATAAAAATTGAAAATAATTGTCAACAGAATATAAACAACATTTAGAGCTAATTAGAGCCTTAGAGCTTTATAAAAATGGCTTTAGTCACTCCTCACAGGTCAATCGTGGTATAATTGACGCATGTCAAACGGCATGAATATTCAAACATTAAAGGGATTTCGTGATTTTTTACCCGGCCAAATGAAACTGCGGCAGAGTGTCATTTCTGTGGTCAAAAATGTATTTGAATCGTATGGTTTTGAACCTTTGGAGACACCAGCGCTTGAGTATTCTGAAATTCTTACTGGAAAATATGGTGAAGAAGGTGATAAGCTCATGTATAAATTTGAAGATAATGGAGGTAGAAGTGTCGCGCTTCGTTACGATCAAACAGTACCCTTAGCTCGAGTCATAGCGCAATATCAAAATGAGCTCCCAATGCCATTTAAGCGCTACCAAATTCAACCTGTTTGGCGAGCTGAAAATACACAAAGAGGGAGATATCGTGAATTTTTACAAGTAGATGGAGATATTGTTGGCACAGATTCGATTCTTGCTGATGTAGAAATTGTTGTGATTGTTGCAAAATGTCTTGAAGCCTTAGGATTTTCGGGTATAAAAATTCGCATTAATGACAGAGCATTGTTCTCAAATATTCCTCCCCGAGCTGTGCAGCTTATTGATAAATTAAAAAAAGTTGGAGAGGAGAAAGTACGACAATCACTTAAAGATGAAGGATTTGATGAAACAATTCTTGATACATTGACTGCTTCGAAAAAAACAAGGTATTTAAAAAATTTCTTTGAACTAATAAATGTTTCAGGACTCGATAGTGATACTGTTATTTTCGATCCAACACTTGCTCGAGGACTCGATTACTACACAAGTCTTATTTTTGAAGTTGAGGTTGAAGGATATAATGTCGGATCAGTTTGTGGGGGAGGACGATATGACAAACTTATCGGAATGTTTTCGGGAAATGATATTCCTGCTGTAGGATTTGCTTTTGGGTTTGATCGCCTTATTGAGGCAATGGAGGCTCTCAAAATTTCTCAACCAAAGAACAACAACACTGTTTTAGTGACAATTTTCTCGGAAGAATATAAAAATAATTCGATTGAACTCGCCCAAACACTTCGTCAAAATAACATTGCCTGTGAGCTTTATTTAGATGAGACAGCTAAACTAGACAAACAACTCAAATATGCAGACAAAAAAGGCATTGCATACGTGATAATCATTGGACCAGAGGAAAAAGAAAAAAATGTTGTAAAGCTCAAGAATATGAAAACAGGAGAGCAGAAAGAAGTACTTATTTCTGTCATTCCCGACTTGATCGGCCTGCCTGCCGGCAAGGCAGGGAATCTATCCAAATAGATCCCCGCCTCCGCGGGGATGACAATTCAATTCATATGAACATCAATCCAAACATCGCAATTATCGAAGCCAATGGGGGAGTTGGGGGAGACGAGGCTAAAATATGGGCGTCTGACCTCATGAACTCATATATAAAATTCGCGACCCGAATTGGGTTTAAAGTAACACTCTTGGAAGAAAATATTGTGAAAATAAAAGGAGAAAATGCATTCACTATGTTTAAAAATGAAACGGGTGTACATCGAGTTCAACGAATTCCATCAACTGAAAAACGTGGAAGAATTCATACATCTACTGCGGTAATACTCGTTCTTCCCGAAATTACCCAGGCAGAGCAGAGTATAAATCAAAATGATTTGCTATGGGCATTTACAACTTCCGGTGGACACGGAGGACAAAACGTTAATAAGGTAGCAACGGCAGTACGACTGACTCACAAACCAACTGGAATTGTGGTAACGTCATCAAGGGAGCGTTTTCAACAAGCTAATCGTCAGATCGCCCTATCTCTTTTAGTCTCAAAACTGTACCAATTAGAGGAAGAAAAACACCAGGGACTTCGCCATTCGTATGTTAAAGATGTTGGAGTAGGGGACCGGGCTGAAAAAATTCGTACCTACAATTTTCCACAAAATCGACTTACAGATCACCGAATAAATAAAAGTTTTCATAATTTGGAAGACATTATTGAACAAGGAAGATGGGAAAAAGTCCTGGGCTAATTAGAAATGTATGATATAATACTCACTATGAAAACTGCAATTCATCCACAATTTTTTACTGAAGTCGTTGTGACATGTGCCTGTGGAAATTCATTTACCACCGGTTCAATCAAACAAACTATTCACACTGAAGTTTGTTACAAATGTCATCCGCTGTATACAGGAGAAAAGCGATTTGTAGACACACTTGGTCAGGTAGGTAAATTCCAGAAGAAACAAGAACGTGCGGCGGAGTTCAAAGCATCTACCGCTGGAAAAAAAGCCAAGAAACAAGAAAAACAAGGAGACGGTAAATCACTTCGCGAGCTACTTCTTGAGGTATAACCCTTGACCTTTGGGCTTCAGATCAGGTATAATTCCCATGTATGCAACCCCGAAAAAACGATGAAGAATACTCCGGTCAGTCTATTAAAGTACTAGAAGGACTTGAGCCTGTCAGGAAGCGCCCTGCGATGTATATTGGGTCTACGTCAATCGAAGGTGTATACCACTGTTTAGCTGAAATAGTCGATAATTCGATCGATGAAGCACTTGCTGGATACGCAAAAAACGTATATGTGACTATTGGAGAAGATAATTATTTCACTGTAATTGATGATGGACGAGGAATTCCGGTTGACGCCGTTCCAGGTTATGGAAAATCTGCACTTGAGATCGTAATGACCAAGCTTCATGCTGGAGGAAAGTTCGATGGAAAAAGCTATAAAATATCAGGAGGGCTTCACGGAGTGGGTGCAAGTGTTGTAAATGCACTTTCAAACCATCTTATTGTTGAGATTAAGCGCGACGGTAAGATTTATCGACAAGAATATAAGCGTGGAGCACCACAAGGCGATGTGAAAGAGGTCGCTGATTCTCTTCTCAAAAGTCCGTTTAAAACAGGAACCGCAATTTCCTTTTTGCCTGATACAAGTATATTTGCCCAAGGAATTGATCTTACGTTCAAACAAATCAGAAAGCGAATTAAAGAACGCGCCTACCTTATTTCGTCAGTTTTTTTCAGAATAGAAGATCATCGAGAACACGCAGTATATGGATACTATTTTGACGGAGGAATTATTTCGCTTATTACTGATATAAATAAAAATAAAAAGGTTTTACATGAACCACTTTACTTTAAAAAAGCTGTTGATGAGATTGAACTTGAGATTGCTATTCAATATAACGATACAATCGCCGAAAATGTCGTTTCATTTGTAAATGTTATCAATACAAAAGAGGGTGGAACTCATTTAACGGGTTTTAAGATGGCACTTACTCGGGCGGTTAATTCGTATGCTAAAAAAGAGGGCGCTATTAAAGATATTCCTGAAGGATTATCTGGAGAAGACGTTCGTGAAGGACTTTCTGCAGTTGTATATATAAAAATGCCTTCAAATAACCTCCAATTTGAGGGTCAAACTAAAACAAAATTAGGAAATGCAGAAATCCAAGGGATAGTTCAAACAGAGGTAAATAAATATCTTGATCAATATTTTGAAGAAAATCCACGAGTTGCACGTGAAATCGTTGGTAAAATCATGTTAGCACAGCGGGCTCGACTAGCTGCAAAAGCTGCAAAAGAAGCAGTTCTTCGAAAAGGAGCACTTGAGGGCGCGGCACTCCCTGGTAAGCTTGCTGATTGTCAGGAAAAGGACCCTGCAAAAAGCGAATTATTCATTGTTGAGGGAGATAGCGCTGGGGGAAGCGCTAAACAGGGTCGGGATCGTAAATTCCAAGCCATCCTTCCACTTCGTGGAAAAATTCTTAATACTGAAAAAGCCTATCTTGACCGGGTTCTTAACTTTAAGGAACTTAAAGATCTTGTCGTTGCTCTCGGAATGGGAATCGGAGAAACGGTTGACTATGCAAAATTACGCTATCACAAAATTATTATTATGACTGATGCCGACGTTGACGGTGAACATATTCGAACACTTATTCTGACTTTTTTTTATCGCCACATGCAATCAATTGTCGAACATGGCCACCTCTATATTGCTCAACCACCACTTTTCAAAATCCAATCCGGAAAATCCATTCAATATGCCTATTCTGAAGAAGAACGAAATGTGATTGCTAAAAAAATGGAGGAAAAACAAGGAGTAATGATTCAGCGATACAAGGGTTTGGGAGAGATGAATCCAGAACAGTTAAGTGAAACAACAATGATTCCTGAAAAAAGAGTTCTCAAACAAGTATATGTAGAGGATTTGGAACAAGCAGATCAGACATTTACGATGCTTATGGGCGACGAAGTGCCGCCACGAAAAAAATTTATACAAGCACATGCCCAGTCAGCAGAAATAGATACATAATTATAAATTAAACAAATAAATCATATGGATTTATCAAAACTTTCAAGCGGAAAAAATGTTCCGGAAGAAATAAATGTGGTGATCGAAATCCCACAAGGTAGCTCAGTTAAGTATGAAATTGACAAAGAAACTGGAATGCTTTTTGCTGATCGGTTCCTCTATACATCAATGTCATACCCATTTAATTATGGATATGTGCCAAATACGTTAGATGGGGATGGTGACGCAATTGATGTTTTAGTACTATCCTCTCAAGTTGTTCATCCGGGAACTGTTTTACCTGCACGACCCATTGGAATGCTTGAAATGGAAGATGAAGAAGGAATTGATACAAAAGTCATTGCCGTTCCAACTAAAAAAATTGACCCTTTCTTTGCATATATCGAAAATATTGAGGATTTAAGCGATGCATATAAGAATAAAATTAAGCATTTTTTCGATAGCTACAAGCAATTAGAACCAGGTAAATGGGTAAAAACCAAAGACTTTTTATCAAAAGAAAAAGCAATGGAAGCAATTCAGAAGTCAATAAAAAGCTAATCAACTATGGATGAAGAAAAAAAGCCAGTTGTGCGAACGGGAATAATTCAAACGGAGATTTCAGCAGAAATGAAACGGGCATACTTGAATTATGCGATGTCAGTCATCGTATCTCGTGCACTTCCAGACGTTCGTGACGGGTTAAAGCCAGTTCATCGCCGTATTCTTTTTGCGATGTATAAACTCGGGCTCACCTCATCTGCCCGTTATTCAAAATCTGCAAAAGTAGTAGGAGACGTTCTTGGTAAATATCATCCTCATGGTGATGCGCCGGTTTACGATTCACTTGTTCGCATGGCCCAAGAATTTTCTATGCGGTATCCGCTCATCAAGGGCCAAGGAAATTTCGGTTCAATCGATGGCGATCCACCCGCGGCAATGCGGTATACCGAGGTCAAGCTCACCAAAATCGCCGAAGAAATGCTTTTTGATATTGATAAAGAAACAGTTGCCTGGATTGATAATTTTGATGCAACGCTTCAAGAACCAGTGTTCTTGCCTGCGAAGTTGCCTAATTTGCTTCTGATGGGTGCTGAAGGAATCGCGGTCGGAATGGCAACCAAAATCCCACCGCATAATTTAACGGAAGTGATTGATGCGATTATGACGATGCTTGGTGCAGCTAGAAAACAAAATATGGTAGGGGAGGTGCCGCAAGGCATAAAACCCTCCCGTACAGAGAGGGCTGATGAACCCACAAGTGCAAAAGAAGATATTGAAAAAATGCTTTTTGATACAACACTTGAGGAACTTATGGAGCACGTGAAAGGCCCTGATTTCCCAACAGCAGGCCATATTTATGGTGGTGAAGAAATTAAGCAAGCGTATGCAACGGGCCGGGGAAAACTACTCGTTCGAGCAAAAGTGGATAGCGAAGATTTAGGTAAAGGAAGGGTCGCAATTATTGTTGATGAACTACCATATCAAGTAAATAAGGCAAATCTCGTTGCTAAAATTGCCGATCTTGTTCATGAAAAAAAAGTTGTTGGAATTTCAGATCTTCGGGACGAATCCGATCGCGATGGAATCCGTGTTGTCATTGAACTTAAACGAGATGCTTCGTATAAAAAGATTCTAAATAATTTGTATAAGCACACAGACTTACAAACTTCCTATCCCGTCAATATGGTTGTTCTTGTTGATGGTATGCCCCAAACGCTTTCACTTAAAACAATCCTTGAAAATTACATTCGACATCGAACGCAGGTTATTATCGCGAGATCCGAGTTTGAATTGACACAAGCGAAAGCTCGTGCACATATTCTCGAAGGACTTCTTATCGCACTCGACAATATAGATGAAGTTATCGATATTATTCGAAAGTCAGCTAACGAGCCAGAAGCAAAGACAAAACTCATGAAAAAATTTGGACTTTCTGATTTGCAATCGCAAGCAATTCTTGACATGCAGCTAAAGCGGCTCACCGGGCTTGAACGATCAAAAATTGAAGAAGAATTAAAATCACTTCGGGATCGAATCGCATTCCTCGAGGATTTGCTTAAGGATATTTTCAAGATCTATGCAGTTATTAAAGAAGAACTCACGTACTTAAAAGAGAAGTACGGAGATGTACGTCGAACAAAAATATTTAAAAATCAGCCCGGGAAATTTTCTGAAGAAGAACTGATTGAAAACAAGGAAGTTCTTATCACACTCACCAAACAAGGCTATGTTAAATCTGTTCCCAAGGAAACCTTTAAAGTACAAAACAGGGGAGGGAAGGGAGTCGCAGGGATGGACACACACGAAGAAGATGACGTCTACTTTATCACCAGTGCTAAAACACACGATTCTATTTTATTTTTCACCAATGCCGGGAAGGTCTATCAAACACGAGTATGGGAGATTCCTCCTGGAAGTCGCATAGCAAAGGGAAAAGCCCTTATCAATCTGATAAATATTTCACCTGATGAAAAAGTTACTTCAATTTTGACATATAACCAAGCCGAACTTAAAGGAAATGAAAATTCATATATTTTAATGTCTACAGTCGGCGGAACGGTGAAAAAAACGCTACTTGCAGATTTTGCAAATATTCGGGCAAATGGAATTATTGCTATTAAACTCGACAAATCAGATGAGCTCATGTGGGTTCATATAAGCAATAGTAAGATGCGGGTTATCATGGCAACTAAAAAAGGGCAGTCAATTGCGTTTGACGAAGGAGATGTGCGATCAACGGGACGATCAAGCCAAGGAGTAATTGGTATGCGGCTTGAAAAAGGAGACATCATTACTTCTATGGATATATTTGAAAAGGATAGTATAAATAACTTACTTGTTCTTTCTGAAAATGGAATTGGTAAGCAAAGTCCGCTTCGTCTTTTCCCAGTGCAAAAACGGGGAGGAAAGGGTGTGAAAATAGCCAGTCTTGACACTCGAACCGGAGACATTGCATTTTCGGGAGTTGTAGGGGCCCAATTTGAAGCACTTTTAATCACAACTCAAAAAGGACAAGTTGTTAAGATTCCTCTGGATAATATTCCCAAGTTATCACGAAGCGCAAAGGGAGTTATTTTAATGCGATTTTCAAAAACAGATGCAAAAATAGCTGGAGCAACGTTTGTATGATCATCTAATCATCCTATGGAAATAAATGGTAAGCTACTTGCAAATAAAATTATTGACTATCTAAAAGAGGTAGTTAAAAAAGAAAATCTACATCCAAAGCTGGTTGTTTTTTCTGTTCGGCCAACTGATGATGATCTCATCTATATAGGATTAAAGAAGAAAGCGGCACATACAATTGGAGCAGATTTTGAGGTAATTTCATACAAAAAAACACCACGTTTTGAAGAGTTTGCTAATGTTCTTCGAAATAAAGCCGATTCCAAAGAAACAACTGGGCTTATTATTCAACGACCACTTCCTTCTCAACTTGCGTCGGAAACACTTTTTAATTATGTGCCACTTTTAAAAGAAATCGAAGGACATAAAGCAAAATCTCCTTTTTTTCCACCACTTGGACTTGGTGTTTTTACCATGTTAAAATATGTCTATAACCCTGGAGATAAAGAAATCATTGAAAATATACTAGTAAACCCATCAGCCGATATGGGTTTTTTTAAACAAATATTACGCAGAAAAAAGATTGTACTTATGGGACGAGGCGAAACAGGTGGGAAGCCAATTGGCAAGATGTTTAGTGAAGCTCGTATAAACTATTTGAACACTCATAGCAAAACAGCTTCAGACTCTGCATTTTATAAGGAAGCTGACATTATCATTACCGCTGTTGGAAAAAGGGTACTAACAAAAGATATGGTAAAACCTGGAGTTATTCTTCTTAATGTTGGATATAGGCGAGATCGAGGAGTTGCTCGAGGAGATTATGACAATGAAGATATTACCGAGCTTGCAAGTTTCTATACGCCCACTCCTGGTGGTATCGGACCGCTTGAGATTGCATATTTAATGTATAACCTGGTCGAATCCGTGAGAATGCAGAATAAAGCTTGAAAGGTGGTTGATTAATCTTTATTTTGGAACAATTTCAAGAAAACTTCTTTTGGAATTTCAACGCTTCCAATATTTTTCATAAGTTTTTTTCCTGCTTTTTGTTTTTTCAATAGTTTATCTTTACGCGATCTGTCTCCTCCATAAAGACCACTTGTAACATCTTTACGAAACGGAGCAATTCGCGTTGAGGCAATTATTTTACCTTTATATTGAGCTTGTATACGTACCTCATATTGTTGGCGAGGAATAAGTTCTTTTAGTTTTGAAGTAAGTTCTGATCCGCGCTCATACGCTTTTGATGAAACAACATACTCTGAAAACTCATCCACAGGCTCTAAATTTAGTAAGATAGTAAGCTTATCGGCATCCACTCGTCGATATTCTTTAAATTCCCATTGCAAAGATGCGTAGCCCGATGTAATTGTTTTTAATCGATCAAAAAAACTTCCCATAAGTTCTGCCATCGGAATCTCATATGAAAGATATACATGGGATTTATTATCCATATGAAGAAATGTCGCCCTCGCTTCATCTGCCTGGCGCATGACTGCCCCAACATATTCTTGCGGTGTCACAATATCAACCGTTGCAATTGGTTCATCAAATATCTTTCTTCCATGTTCTACGGACTCTTTATAATCAACAGTTGGTGAAGTAAGTACAATATTTGCTCCAAATTCGCGCTCTAACCGTTGTCTCACAACATCAGCATGCAAGAGTCCTAAAAATCCTACTCGAAGCCCTGATCCTAGTGCTTTACTGTACATTGGTTCAAACGTGAGAGCAGAATCATTAAGAGTTAATTTCTCCATAGCCTCAATAAGATTTACATACTCATCAGGATCTGTGGGGAACATCGATGAAAAAACCATTGGTTGTACGGCTCGGTATCCGGCAAGAGGAGAAGCCAATCGTGAAAGAGAAATCGTGTCTCCAACTTGAACTTGGTGAATATCTTTGAGGTTTGTAACGATGTATCCTATTTCTCCCGCCCTTAATGACTCCACTGGAGAAAGGGCGGGATTGAAAATTCCCACCTCAACACCTTCAAAAGCTAGGTCTGTCGCATGTAGATGTACTTTCATTCCTTTTTTTATTTCTCCATCAAATATGCGAATAAATGCGATCACTCCTCTATATTGATCATAATACGAGTCAAAAATGAGCGCCATCATTTGATTTGAGTTAGTACTTATCGAGGGAGGTGGAATTTTTTCAATTACAGCTTGTAAAAGTTCGGGAACTCCAACACCCGTTTTTGCAGAAATTTCAAAAATTTCATTTTCTTGAATCCCCAGAAATTCTGCAATTTCACGCTTTGTCTGTGCAATAGCCGCCGCAGGCATATCAATTTTATTAACAGCAGGAATAAGAACAATATCTTGTTCAAGCGCTTTATATGCATGCGCGATTGTTTGCGCTTGAATTCCCTGGGTTGCGTCAACGAGAAGTATCGCGCCTTCCACGCATGCAAGCGTTCTCTCGACCTCATATGAGAAGTCCACGTGCCCAGGAGTATCAATGAGATTTAGTACGATAGAAGATGGAGATTCCATTCTCACCGGCGCCAGCTTTATTGTAATTCCTCGTTCACGAGAGATTGGATTGGTATCAAGCATTTGCGCATTATGATGATCCTTATCTACCGTTCCGGTAAGCTCAAGAAGTCTGTCTGCAAGCGTAGATTTGCCATGGTCAATGTGTGCAATAATTGCAAAGTTTCGAATGTTCATATTTTTTTATAGATTCGGATCACTGGATGATCAAACACGGTCCATGTTTCATCAGCTCCTTCATCGTTCAACTCTAGAAGTGTTTTTCCAAATATAGTTATACTAGGATATGAAGTGATCGTTTGGACAAGTTTAAATCCAAGTTCTCCGTTCTCTATTTTATCATAATATTCGTTAACTACTGGATATAGAGCCCTAAGCTTTTTACATCGATCGATCGAGTACCCAAAATCTGGAATTGTTTTAAGAAAGCATGTATGACTCGCAAAAATTCTTTTTGAAGGAATAAAAATATAATCAGCAGTCTTTACATTTGAAACTAGAGCATCTTGCAATTCTTTACTCGTGTCAATATTATAAAAATCAAAAGAGGCAACCTCAAATCTCTTGTTCGAAAAAATAGTATTTGAAATAAAAAGCGGAATATCAACCACATTTGCTGTTTCTGAAAGAATCCTTGCATTATCAGGAATATTTTTATAGATCCACTCTGATGCAGATTCTCGAACATCTTTATTTAAATATATCGATAGATATGCTATTCCGGGAATTGAAAGTAGAATGATAAGTGCAATCAATACAGACTTCTTGAGTATCATTTTATCTGTAAGTTTCAAAATCCTTCCAATACTAAGTGTGACAAATATCAATGCGATCGGTAATAGTGGTGCCATAAAGCGTGACCATTTGGCAAAAATTAAAGAAGCAGGAATGAAATAGAGAAGAAATGAAAATCTCAACAAGTTAATTCGTTTATCTTTATATGACAGAAGAAAAAAACTTAGCAAAAATAATACAAAGCTACCGATTCCTAAAGCATAGGGAAAGATGTATTTTAATTGATATATAAAAGGTGAACTAAATAAAAATTGTCGGGTATAAAAAACAGCTATAGTTCCTCGCGCGATACTTGATTCATACACAATACTTCCCAAAAATTCACTAAATGAAATAACGTTTTGTGGAGATGTAATTATGGAAGCTGTTAAAAGCACAAGCGAAAAAAGAAATGTCTGCAAAACTATTCCAAGAAGTTTTTTCCATATTTTTTGTTTATTAAAAAACGATACAAATAGTATTGTTACAAGAGGAAGTAATCCAAAACTCAATGAAGATATTTTAATACCAACAGCAATTCCAATAATAATTCCTGTACCAATCAACGATTTTTTTGTAACGATATTCTTTTTCAAAACAGAAAGACATACATAATTCACTAATAAATAAAGAAGTATTAGTGTAGATTCTGTCGTGCCAAAATGACCAAATTGAATCAAAAATGGTGCAAAAATAAAAAAGGGAATTATATAAATTAAAAGATTTTTTTCGAAAATATCACTAAAATAATCTCGCAATAGTCTATATAAAACATATATGCTTGCTATAGTTGAAATGGCTGAAATGAGACGAAGTGATAGTACTGCGCTTGTAAACGAAATCTCTTTTACAAAAGAACCATGAATAAAGATGCTTGAAAGCTGAATAAGGATATAACCAATATACAGAGGTAGTTGTCCGTATGCAAAAAAATGGGGATTAAAACAATCCTTGAATGTAGAAAGTAGAGGATAGAGGGTGGGCTGGAAAGTGGAGGATAGAGGGTGGAGTGTGCAAGTCAAAGATTGAAGAGCGTTGGCCATATTTCTCTCATCAGGGTGAAATGGGTAGGGAAGTCCCCATGTAAGCCCAACAAAGCGAGAATAAAAAACCGCGAGGATTAAAAGAATAAGGGTAACTTTTTTCACACTTTAAATTATACAATAAGGTATGCCTAAGTTCATTGACCGCGCATTACAAAACGAATTTGTGAGTGGGGGAATTATTGTCACTGCTTCTTCACTGGTCGTAAACTTTTTTAACTATCTTTTCCAAAGTATTATTGCCCGAACGCTCGGCCCCCAAGGATTGGGTGAAATCGCCGCATTATTTTCATATGCAATTGTTTTTGCAGTCCCTTTGGGTGTAATTTCAACTCTGGTAATTCAAAAAATTGGGGCTTCAGAAGAAAAAGGAATCGAGATAGCCCGGGGAATCGAGCATTACTTTATATTAAAAGTAAAAAAGATGGCCCCATTTTTTATAGCACTTTTTTTCCTGACACCTTTCATCTCAAGAATAACAAATCTTTCTCCAATAACTTCATATTTTTTCATACCATTTCTTTTCCTTACATTTGTCTCACTTTTTTATTCTTCACTCTTACAAGGACTTCGATTTTTTTGGGCATTTTCAATTTTTGCAGTTATTGCCGGTGGAATTAAGTTGCTTGGTGCAATCAGCACCTTTTTCAAAGTACCTTCGCCATTGGGATTTACAATAAGCATTGTACTTTTTTCTCTTCTTTCGGGATTTATTCTTTCATATAAATATATTCATAATCATTTTTTGAAAAATAAAATAATAAGTCAACTGTATGATAAAAATATTTCATCTATTTTGTCGTCAAAAGTATTTATCATTACACTTTTGTCTATAGGAGCTATTACTGCACTTAATAACTTGGATGTAATTCTAGTTAAGAAAATGCTCGATGCACATTCTGCGGGCCTATACGCTTCTTGGTCACTTCTCGCAAAAATTATTTTGTACCTTTCCACCCCACTTATTTCAGTTAGTTTTGTGTATTTCACAGGAAATTCACATAAGAAAAGTCAGCAGAAAGTTATGATATATTTTCTGGTTGGAATGATTGCAATTTTTTCTGGATTATATTTGTTTTATTTTTATTATGGGGAAATATTCCTACATCTTATCTTCGGACAGAGGTTTAATTCAATAATCTCATCTGTTCCGCTCGCGGCACTTTTCGGAGCTTTTTATAGTATCATATTTTTTATCAATAACTTTTTTCTTGCAAAAAAGAGTTTGTTTGCATTACTACTTCCATTTTGTTTACCATTTTTCTTACTTATATTTACACTGGGAGCCAAGTCATTAACTAACGCATTTCAAATCGACGTGTGGGTATCAGGCATTATTGCATTTCTATATTTGGGAAGTTATGCCTTTTACATCAGGAGATCAGCCTAAATATTTTTGTAAGTCTTGTTCCATTTGTAAAGGTAATAATGACTGTTAGAGTGGCTTTTCGAAGCTTGGTGTGATATCTACATACCTTGTTTGAGCATGTTCCAAAAAGAAGTGTTCTACTCAAACTGTATTTCTTTTTTGTACTAATAGTTCCTCCGGCTCCTTCGGGTTTTCCATTTGTAAGGTAACTCAACTCATATTGGACTGACGATACTTTCTGGAGATTTGCAAAGTATACAGAAACTGACTTTTTATTTTTTGCAAGCGCAGGTCTTATAACTACATTTGCTTTCTTTGGTACTGGTTTTGCCTTTGCCACAGCTCCTCCCGAAAGGAAAGTTATAGTAAATATTGTTAAAATCAATAAAACAATCGAATTCCTTCTCATACTTTTTTAGCCTAACATATATTTTGTGTGTTGTAAAGCAAATAAACTGATAAAATATCAATTAGGATGGATACAAAAGCCAATAATCATTTTTTAAGTTTAATTATTCCTGTCTTTCGACAAGAGAATACAATTGTTTCAAATCTCAGACAAATAACTAAGGTTATGGAGAAAATTCGTTATGATCATGAGATTATCGTAGTTATCGACGGGATGGTTGATAATTCATATAAGAAAATCAAAGAAGCAAAAATACCAAAGGTAAAAACAATTACCTATAAAAAAAATCAAGGAAAAGCGTGGGCACTGCGTTTAGGACTTGGAAATGCACGGGGCGATTATGCGATGTTTATTGATTCGGGAAGCGAAATCGACCCAAATGGAATTTCAATGCTTCTTGAACATATGGAGTGGTACAACGCCGATATCATCGTTGGTTCAAAACGCCATCCAGCTTCATATATCCATTATCCTCTCGATCGGATGATTTTCAGTTATGGATACTATTTTTTAGTTAAATTATTATTTGGTCTCAAGGTTCGTGATACACAAGCCGGAATTAAGATATTTCGCAAAACTGTTCTTGAGAAAATTCTTCCACGGCTTTTGGAAAAAAAGTTTGCCGGTGATTTGGAAATGCTTGTTGCCGCCAGATCAATGGGATTTACACGCATCTATGAGGCTCCAATTAAGATGGACTATGAGCTAAGTCCGCTTACATCTGCAGCAACAATTCGCTCGATTGTTGGTCTATTTATTGACACAATGGCACTTTTTTACCGAACCCATATACTTCACTATTACAAGCCTTCGAAAAATAGTAAAAAAATTGTATGAATCCGAAAATTACTGTCATTATTCCACTCATAACAATCTCTGATTTTCTCGTAAAAGAAGCTCTCCCAGCACTCGATGAACAATCGTATAAGAATATGGAGGTTATAGTACTGCCAAATAAAAAAGAGCGTATTAATAATCCTTTATTGAAAAAGTATTCTTTTTTGAAAATTATTCCCACTCCTCATGTTAGTCGTCCTGCACTAAAAAGAGACATTGGGGCAAAGCATGCAAAAGGGGAAATTCTTGCGTTTATAGACGATGACGCATTTCCTCAAAAACAATGGCTTGAAAAAGCAATTCTGAGTTTTAAAAGGAGAGATGTTGGAGCTGTTTGTGGACCGGGAATTTTGCCAAAAAGTGCACAATTCTGGGAGAAGGTTTTTGATGAGGTTTTGAAAACAGCAATCGGAAGTGGAGGATTTGCGTATCGTTTTGTAAAAAAAAATGCACGATATGTCGATGATTTTCCGTCAATGAATTTTTTAATTAAAAAGAATTTGTTTAAAAAACTAGGCGGATTCGATAGCGACTATTGGCCGGGGGAAGACAGTAAATTATGTGAGGATCTTGTGTACAAACTCCACGAGAAAATTTATTACGATCCATCGGTAACAATTTACCATCATCGTAGAAATGAGTTGCAAGGATACTTGAAGCAACACGGAAATTATGGATTTCATCGTGGTGCATTCTTCGCCCACGGCGACCGCAATTCAAGAAGGATAACCTACCTCATCCCAACGATATTTGTAATTTATACTATATTAATTAGTCTTTTTTTACTCAATTATACTGTCATGCTGAATTTATTTCAGCATCTCAATGAGATCCCGAAACAAGTTCGGGATGACAAATATTTATTAATTATATTTATTCCAGTACTCCTATATAAACTTCTATTACTTGGAATCGCTTTTTCTGCCTTCAAAAACACCAAGAGCTTGAAAATAGCCTTTTCATCCGCTATAGTTTTATTCTTAACGCACCTGGTTTATGGAGTTCAGTTTATACGGGGATTTTTTACGGGGAAGATTAAGAGAGAGAAGATTTATAATTGAGATTATATATATGAATTGAGCGAAGATACGCTTATTTCGAGTATCACTGGGATTACACGCACACTGAGGGCCCCTTTGATACGAGAAATAACGAATCGAGCTGAATTCAAATAAAAATTGATTATGTCAAAAGATGTACAAACAATTAAACGGGGAGATCTTGAAATTCGTGTAACGCGGCCAACATGTATAAGTGCCGCAACATGCGTTGTCTACGCCCCAAATACATTTGACCTCGACGAGGATAATATAGCGGTGATTAAAGAAGGGGAGTGGGATAAGCTTGAGAAGATCATCGCCTCAGCCCAGTCATGCCCAGTCCTTGCAATCGAGATATTTCAAAAAGGAAAGAAATTGTATCCAAAATGAGCTTGACATCGTCATCTCCCCATGACATACTTACCATATATGCCAGCCAAAGCTAAAAAGCTTCCTAAATTGATCAAAAAAACAAATACCCAAGGAGTTGTAATCAAAAGTTTGAAAGACATTGTTGCAGTTGTTGGCTATGCTCCAATTGAATCTAAGAAGGGAACCCCACTCCTTTCCCAAAACCGCCAATTTCAATATTTTAATGCCCCAACTTACATCTATCCGATGGTTCCAGCATATGCCGCATCAAACTTACAAAAACATGGTTTTAAAGTGTACTGGATGGATGGAATCTCTGAAAAAAAGAAATATGATGCATGGATGGATGAGCTTGCGGCCACAAGTCCCGATTATCTTCTGGTCGAGACAAAATCACCAATTGTAAAGACGCACTGGAAACAAATAAATGACATAAAAAATAAACTTCCATTTTTGAAGCTTATTTGGGTAGGGGATCATATTACGGCTTTTCCAATCGAAACAATGGAAAACAGTAACGTTGATTATCTCATTACTGGTGGGGATTATGATTTTGTGATCGTAAATTTACTTAAACATATCTATCTTGGTGAAGAGCTTGAGGGCGGAGTGTATTGGAGAAAAGAAGATATAGACATAACTGCCAAGCCAAAAGTTAAAACAAAACTTTCAACAGGAAAAATGGTCTACTCGAGCGGACCGTCTTCAATGCGCCACACACTCGATGATTTGCCATTTGTGGACCGTAAACTCACCAAATGGGAACTGTATGCATACGAGAATGGAAATTATAAATATACTCCAGCCACCTACATGTATTCTGGCCGAGATTGTTGGTGGAACCGATGCACTTTTTGTGTATGGGATCATACGCTTAATCCAATAGGATCGTACAGAAGTTTCTCACCAGAGCGATTATTTGCCGAGGTCAAGCATGTAGTTGATAAGTATGGAGTGAAAGAGATTTTTGATGATGCCGGAACACTTTTTATCGGACCAAAACTTAAGAAATTCTGCGACCTTCTCATAAAAAGTGGGTATAACAAAAAAGTGCGATATGGATGTAACATGCGGTTCAATGCGCTTACACAGGAATATTATGACCTGATGGGAAAAGCAGGATTTAGATTTATTCTCTATGGAATGGAGTCTGGAAATCAAAAAACGCTTGACCGACTTGATAAGGGAACAAAGGAGGCTGATGCGATTGTTGGGCCGATGATGGCCAGAAGTGCTGGACTTGATCCACATATCACGATCATGTTGGGATATCCATGGGAATCATATGATGACGCAAAACGCACAATCGCAATTGCGAAGTATGCATTCAAAAAAGGATATTATGAAACAATGCAGGCAACAATTGTTATTCCGTATCCTGCGACCCCATTATGGAAGGAATGTAAAGAAAAAGGGTGGTTACTTACCGAAGACTATGATAAGTATGATATGCGCCAACCCGTGATGAAAATACCATTTTCACACAAAAAGATCCTCGAGCTTGAGCAAGATCTGTATTCCTCATTTATGACACCTCAATACATTACTAGAAAAATAGTAGGTATACGAAGCGCACATGACTTCATGTATTTGTTCTATATGGGAAAGAAACTTATCGGTCATTTATTAGATTTTGATCCAAATCAGACAAAAGTAAACTATTTTTCCCCAACTTTTCTGAAGAATGCGAGTATAAAACTAGGGTCTCACTTTTTTGCTCCCAAAACATCAGTCGATGCTGAAAAAAGTGCTATTCGACTTGTCGATAGCGCCGTAAATCTCTAAATATTAGATCTCTTACAAATACACTATCTATTTTGAGAGTTTATTTATTAGTAGTTGCGCTTCTTCATTCTTCTTCTCTTTGAGTAGTATTGAGATCAACCCCTTATATAAATTTATATCTTGAGGATTGATTTTGATTGCTATTCGAATTGCCTCCTCCGCATCAGAATACCGTTGAATCAAAAAATAAATCCTCGCCATATTTTGATATGATTGCCACAAATTCGGATTGATTGAAATTGCTTTTTGATAATATTTCAGTGCATTTTTGTAATCTTGTTTTTGCTGATAGGTATTCGCTAAATTATGAAATGCATCTCCGTAGTTTGGGTTGAGTTCAGTTGCGCGTTTAAATTCGATAATTGCACGATCAAGATCTGCGCGACGAGCATACAAATCACCTAGATTATTATGGTTTTGTGGTGAGTTTGGAGAAGTAACTGCTGTTGCAATCCACAATGCATCTTGGTCTTTCCAATCGTTATTACGAAGTATCGATACCGCAAGAAAAAAAGTGAGTAAGATTCCAAAAAATCCAACCGCGATAATTTTAGTATTTTCATTTTTATAACCGTTGTAAAAAAACCACGAAATAAATGCGCACAAGCTAACTATTCCGACATACACATATCGTTCCGCAACAACCCACGCAACCGGTAGGGGAGTAAGGGTCGGAAACAGAGAGATAGCAAAAAAACCAAGCCAAAATGCTATGAATTTCTGTTTTTTGTATGCATAGATAATCAATGTGAATAGTCCTATTGTACTTATCAGTCTAATTATAAATTCAATAGCAGAAAATGAGAGCTCGGTATGATAAAACGATAACCCAACTGGCACAAAGAAAAGTGAAAGATACGTCGATAGTGCAATTGGAATTTGATAAAACGAATTTAGTACTTGCGGTTTTTCATAGAAGTTTGTTTCTAGAATACTAATTCTTTGTTTTATTTGAAATATATAAAATAAACCATAGAAAAAGGAAATACTCATATATCCACTAATTTTTTTGTAACTATCTTTCAAATTTCCAAAACAAAGTTCATACCAAAGAATAATAAGAGGTAAAATTGCTGCTTTTTCTGATGACCACAATGAAAGTCCAAAAAAAAGTATTGATAGTAAAAGCCTCTGTTTGTTTCCACGTGCAACTATGTAGAAAAAAAACGAAGTAAGCATAAAGAATCCATATTGGCTATACGTTCCACCGCTTATCCATGTCACCGACTCGATAGCAAGTGGATGAATGGCAAAAAAGCTAGCGGTAAAAAATGCAAGTATCTCCGGGGCAAGAAGCGAGACCGTTGCAAATACTACTATTACAGACCCCATATGGAAGAGGATATTGGAGAGGCGATAGAGTATTGGAGAAGCACCTGATATTGTATGGATGCTCGTATAGAGAAGGCTACGAAGTGCCGATTGTGGACGAACAAATGCACTACCAAAATCGCCAATATAAGGATTGTTCTGGATTACAGAGATATCATCAGACAAAAAAGCATAAGGGAGTGTCTGAATATAGCAGATTACAACTAAGAGAATAAGAAAACATATTTGTTTCCAATGTTTACTTATCCATTTTTTTTGAAAATCGGTTGGATTCATTGATCTTTTATTCTACTAAAAATTTCTAAATCATTTGATACAATAGCGGTTGTATTCTATGACTACAAAAAAATATCCGCTTTTATCAATAATCGTCCCTACGTTAAATAATGAGCGTGATTTTTCTCTGTTCATGAAGTCGATTACCAAACAAACATATCCAAAAAACAAAATCGAAATCCTCGTTCTTGATGGGGGATCAACAGATAAAACGAAAGTTATTGCAAAAAAATATGGGGCAAAAATAATTCATAATAAAGCTGTTCTTGCAGAACCAGGAGTAAATCTAGGTATGGAGAACGCAAAAGGGGACCTTATGATGATTCTGGCTGTGGATAATATTTACAACGATAAACATGCACTCGAAAAGATTGTAGGAGTATTTGAAGATCCTACAATCCTTGCAGCATTTCCTAAACATGATAGTGATAAAACAGATAATCTCTTCACAAAATATCATAATACCTTTACAGATCCCTTTAATCATTTTGTGTATGGATATAGCGCAAATGCACGAACATTTAATCGAGTATATAAGACAGTAACTTCAAACAATGTATATGATGTGTATGATTACAATTCAAATCCTATGCCCCCAATGATTGCGTTTGCACAAGGATTTACTGTACGTGGATCATATCGACGAAGTAAACAAGATGCATTTGATGATATCTCACCGATTATTAAGATGATTACTCAAAAAAAGAAAATTGCATATATACATGGAGTTTCTTTAATGCACCATACAACACGCAATCTCGATCATTTTATTCGAAAACAACGATGGGCAACACGTAACGCAATTGCAAAAGAAAATTATGGTATCTCATATCGTATGACAAAAATTCCAAAGAAAAATCAAATACGCATAAAGCTCTGGCCACTGTATGCGTTCACTTTTCTTGGACCACTTATTGTAGCACTGTATGGGTTAGGAAGAGATCGAATACTCGTTTGGTTGTTTCATCCCATCGTATGTTTTCTTTCGGCTGGAGCCAGCGTATGGGAAATTTTAGTATATAATAGTATAAAATCACGGCAAGTAAGTCGTCGTTAATATGGACTACACGCTCAAAAAATTCCAAAAGTTTAGTGATAATCGTGGTGATTTAATTGTATTCCTTAAAAAAGGAGAATTGGAAGATGCATTTAAAACATTTGGACAAATTTATTTTGTTACATTTAATAAAAACGGGATTGTGCGCGCAAATCATTACCACAAAGAATGGCATGAGTGGTTTGGAATCGTTGCAGGAAGGCTTCAAGTTGTTTTAGAAGATGTAAAAACAAAAGAACGAAAAGAATTTATTCTCGATGCAAAAAAAGATTTTTATGTACGGCTTGAGGTTGCCCCTGGGATCGCCCATGCATTTAAGAGTCTTACTAAATATGCTGCGCTCGTAAATTATGCAGATAGTGAATGGTATAGCAAAGATAGTATTCCGTACAAATTATTGTAATATGAGCACATTCTTTAAACATAAAACTGCACTTGTTGAGTCTACAAAAATTGGGAGAAATTCTCGTATTTGGGCATATACGCATATTTTGCCAGGTGCAAAAATTGGAAATAATGCTAATATTTGTGATTTTTGTTTTATCGAAAACGACGTAGTAATTGGTGACAATGTTACTGTTAAATGTGGCGTCTATATCTGGGATGGAATTACTATCAAGGATAATGTTATGATTGGCCCTTCTGCTACCTTTACAAACGACCGATATCACCGAAGTAAAAATACGAAATTCATACTTGAAAAAACTCTTTTAAAAAAAGGCTGTAGTATCGGCGCAAATGCAACAGTTATTGCAGGAATATCAATTGGAGAGCATGCACTTATTGGAGCTGGAGCTGTGGTGACACATGATGTCCCAAATTTTGCACTTGTGTATGGAAATCCTGCGGTGATAAAGGGATTCGTTTGTATATGTGCGCGAAAATTATTATTTAAGAAAAATGGGGAAAGCGTCTGCGCTTGTGGTAATTCGTTTAAAAAAGTTTCTGAAAATAAAGTGGAAATGCTATGAGAAAACCAACGAGCCTTGTAACCGGTGGCGCCGGATTTATTGGAAGTCATGTTGTTGACCATTTACTACAAATGGGCCATGAGGTAGTTGTACTAGATGATTTAAGTGGCGGATTTACACGAAATGTTTCTGAAAAAGCAAAACTGGTAACTGGAAGTATTCTTGATGAAAAATTACTTGATATGCTTTTTAAAAAATATCGATTTAATTATGTATATCACTTAGCCGCATATGCCGCAGAGGGATTAAGTCATTTTATACGACATTTTAATTATAAAAATAATTTAGTAGGCTCGATTAATCTAATCAATCGATCGGTTTTGTATAAAACGAGGCGATTCATTTTCACTTCAAGTATTGCCGTCTACGGCGCAAATCAAACTCCAATGCGGGAGGATATGGAGCCCCAACCCGAAGATCCCTATGGAATCGCAAAATATGCAATTGAACTCGATCTAAAAGCGGCTCATCATATGTTTGGACTTGAATACACAATCTTTAGACCACATAATGTGTATGGCGAGCGCCAGAACCACGGCGACCCTTACCGAAATGTTTTGGGAATTTTTGTTAATAGCATTATGCTTGGAAAACCGATGACAATTTTTGGTGATGGGAGTCAAACGCGTGCATTCTCATACATTGATGATGTGGCCCCACACATAGCCCATTGTATTGAATACAAAAAAACAATAAATCAAATCTATAACATTGGTGCTGATATTCCATATTCTGTTAAAGATTTAGCACATACAATGGCAAATGCAATGAATGTTAAGCCGTATATTAAATACTTGCAGGCTCGTAAAGAAGTATTACATGCATATTCAGATCATTCAAAAGTAAAAAAGCATTTCAAAATTAAAAAAACAGTTGACCTTATTACAGGAGTTGAGCGAATGGTACAGTGGGCACAAGAAATCGGACCTTTAAAAACAAGTAAATTTAAAAATATTGAGGTAGCACACAATATGCCACCTTCATGGAAAAAGTTGGTTGAATAATATGGATATCCCTTTTTTGGATTTTGAAAAACAATACAAAGAAATTGAGAAAGAGCTAAAGGTCGCCCTTGCGCGTATTTTTGACCGTCACCATTATATATTAGGTCCTGAACTTGAAGCATTTGAAAAAGAATTTGCGAAGTATTTGGGAGTAAAATATGTTGTAGGCTTAAATTCTGGAACAGATGCGCTTGAGTTTTGTCTTCGTGCACTCGATATTAAGAAAGGAGACGAGGTGATTACTCCAGCAAACAGTTATATTGCAACTTCACTGGCAATCTCATACGTCGGTGCCCATCCTGTACTTGTTGACTGCGACCCAGAAACGTATCAAGTAGATGTCAAAGAAATTGAGAAAAAAATAACCAAAAATACTAAAGCAATTTTACCAGTTCATTTATATGGATCACCATGTGAAATTGATAAAATAATGATAATTGCAAAAAAGAATAAACTTTTTGTAATTGAGGATACTGCACAAGCTGTTGGTGCAAGTTTACATGGGAAAAAATTAGGAACCTTTGGAAATATTAATGCGTTTAGTTTTTATCCGGGAAAAAATTTAGGAGCATATGGTGATGCCGGAGCCATCGCGACAGATAGTAAAGAGTTATATGAAAAAGTTAAACTTTTACGCAATTATGGTGAAACAAAAAAATATCATCATGTAGCTTTCGGGAGAAATAGTAGACTCGATGAGGTACAAGCCGCAGTACTTCGTGTTAAACTCAAGTACATTGATAAGTGGAATAAAGCGAGAAATAAGCTTGCGCTTGAATATATAAAAAATTTGAAGGGTATTAAATTACAAAAAATTATTTCAGGAGGAATTTCTAATTATCATCTCTTTGTAATTGAGGCTAAAAATAGAAAAAAAATGCAAGCGCTTCTAGAAAAGAATACTATTCACACGCTTATTCACTACCCAATTCCTATTCATTTGCAAAAGACGTACACCTATTTGAAACACAAAAGTGGAGATTTTCCTCATAGTGAAATAATTGCCAAGCAGATTTTGAGCCTTCCAATGTACCCAAGTCTTACAAGTAGTCAAATAAAAATGATTACTAAACATATAAAATATTTCTTACAATGAAAACTATTCTTATTACCGGTGCAACTAGTTTTTTGGGAAGCAAGCTTATTCACGAACTTGAAAAAGATAAAAAACTAAAAATCATTAAAACATCGTTGCATGGAAACGCGAAACAAGGGATTGAGAAACTTGACCTATTGCAACCTAGCAAAGTAAAAAGGTTTATTGCGAACAAGAAACCAGAAATTATTTTCCATTTTGCGGCACTTGTTAATTTAACTCGAGATTATGATACTGCACGTAAATGTATTGATGCAAACATCACTGCAACTCTCAATTTACTTGAGGCATGTAGTGGTTCCTCATTAAAACGATTTATTTTTTCAAGTACTGAAGAAATCTATGGTATAAATATACTTCCATATAAGGAAGTAATTCTTCCAAATCCACCATCAATGTACTCAATTAGCAAAATTGCTGGTGAACAACTGTGCGAGTATTACTCTAAAATCATTGGTTTCAGACTTATTATACTTCGTATCGGAACGCTTTACGGCCCCGGCAGTCAACCGGACCGATTTTTAACGTCAATTTTTAAATCAGTAGTTGTAGGAAAACCTATTTTACTTAATTCCGGAAAGCTCAAACGAGACTATATTTACATTTCGGATGCAGTATCAGCGCTACTTAAGAGTATGAAAAAAGCATTTCGCAAAAACGAAATTATTAATATTGGTGGTAGTACATCGATATCACTAAGAAAATTTATTGAGATGGCTGTAAAGAATTCGAAAAGTACATCCAAAATTATGTTTAATGCATTTCCTGATCGAATTGGGGAAGCTCCCGTACAAAAAATGAGCATCTTAAAAGCAAAAGAGCTTCTTAATTGGGAGCCAAAGATAGATTTAGCTGTTGGGATCAAAAAATCAATTGCTTTTTTCTCTCAAAACGGCTATCATTGAACGATGAAAAAAGTTGATCAAGAAGCTAAGCTGCGAAACGATATTGAAAAAAAGATTAAGAAAATATTCTCACTTCGCAAGAAAGATAAAAAATTCATTCCTGGAAAATCATGGATTCAATATGCAGGTGGAGTATTTGACCATAAAGAAATTAATGCAAGTGTTGATTCATTAATAGATGGGTGGTTTGGGTTAGGTGTAAAGGGCGAGGCTCTTGAAAAAAAATTAGCAGCTTTTGTTGGCGCAAAAGGATCTATTCTCACTAATTCAGGCTCCAGCGCAAATCTTTTAGCAGTAACTTCATTACTTTCATATTTCTATCCCAATCATCTCAATCCAGGTGATGAAGTAATTACTGCGGCATGTGGATTCCCAACAACAGTAAATCCACTTTTTCAAAATAATTTAAAACCTGTTTTTGTCGATGTTGAACCGGATACATATAACGTAACAATTGAAAATCTAGAAAAGGCAGTATCAAAAAAAACACGAGCAGTGATTTTGGCACATACACTTGGTAACCCATTTGAAGTAGATAGAGTTGTTGAGTTTTGTAAAGCACATAATTTATTTTTTATTGAAGATAATTGTGATGCGTTGGGTTCAAAATATAATGGAAAACGAACGGGTGGATTTGGACTTTTGGCAACTCAATCATTTTATCCACCACACCACATGACTATTGGTGAAGGAGGAGCAATTCATTACAATGATTTGCGATTTGAACGTATTACTAAGTCACTGCGCGACTGGGGAAGATCATGCTGGTGCCCAGGAGATGAGAAACGCACTTGGGGAACATGTGGTGCTCGATTTAATTACCGAATTGACGGAAAATTGTATGATCATAAATATATGTTCAATCAGATCGGATATAACTTAAAACCAATTGAAGCTCAAGCCGCAATGGGACTTGAGCAGATAAAGCGTGTTCCAGGATTTACTAGAGAACGTGCATATAATTTTAAGCGATTTTTTGAACACGCGAAAAGATGGGAAAAGTATTTCATTCTGCCACGATCATTGCCGCTTGCACAACCAAGCTGGTTTGCATTCCCTCTCACGATCCGTGACGGAGTAAAGTTTTCTCGTATGAAGCTAGCTCTTTTCCTTGAAGAACGTATGATTCAAACACGGCCACTTTTTGGAGGAAATTTAACACATCAGAGCGCATATGCTAAGTCTCGAGTAAAGTATCGACAAGTAGGAAATTTAGCAAACTCAACACGAATTTTGCATAATACATTTTTTGTAGGAATTTACCCAGCTCTTGGAGATCAAGAAATCGATTATATAGCCCAAAGCATCGATGACTTTTTGAAAAAAGAGAAATAATGTATAGTTAGTCCATGCCCCAAAATATTCCTACAGTTTTATGTTCTACGCTCGATGATCCAGAAGCAGTACTCCTTGACAACATATCAGTTGCCGCGACCGCAATCAAACTTGACTATCCAAATTGGGTTGTTAGAACTACATCTAGAACAGATGAGAGAGTGATCGGTAAATTAAAAGCACTTGGTGTTATTGTTGTAAGTGCACGTGATGATTCAACCCCTATTGTTGAAGATCAAATTGAAAATGATCATTTGCTTGCACTGAAGCACGGACTTTCGGCCGCTCAAAATGTGAAGAGTGGAGTTGTGCAATATATGGATGGAGATCGGGCAATTATGGCCGCAAAATATTTTCCAAATGATTTTACACGCTTGGCTGAAATTGCACAGGGATTGGGAACAAAGCATAAGAATCTGGGATATCTTAATATTCGAAGGACACAAAAAGATTTCTTAGATCATCATCCTTCTCTCACAAATACAGAACAGGTATTTAATTACTGGTATAGTCAAGTATTTGGAATGCCCATTGATATGGGAAGTACTACAACTATTATGACCCCTGATGTCATTGAGATGATTCTTACACGATCGAGCGCACCAGATATCGAACGCGTCAATTTTCCTCAACCATTATGGCTCATTATTGCAAAAGAGATGGGTGCACATATTTATTCCGATGAGATTCAAAACGTATTAACGTATGAAGCTCCAGAACAAAATCGTGCAAAAATAACAGATGCAGACATGAAGTCTGTAAATGAGGCTCAAAGTCCTGCCCAAAGATATGCGATTTTGCAAGCAATATATCGTTCTACACTTGGGACTACTGGTCCTCGAGGATCAATGTCGGCTGCAGAATGGGCACTACGATTTGGAACTGAAAAAATATATCTACAACTGTTGCATAACCATTTAGATTCGTGTCTGGCAGACCCAAGTAAAAGGGATGAATTTGTTCGTGGTATAGAACATGAGCTTCAAAGCCTTGAAACAAAGGGTGAGGAAATCCGTGATTTGCTATCACAACCTCGCAGTGAAACCGAAGAGATTCATGATGCACTTGAAAGGATTGGTAATCTAATGGTTCAACCTGAAAGTCGGACAAAAGAGTCATGAGCTTATTAAAGTGACTTTTTCATTTGTACTGCAATATCATATTCTTTTGCAAGCTCCAGACATTTTTTTTGAAGACTTTCAAGGTTTTTTGGGTCCAAAAACTTTTTCAGTGAACCATCTTTCGGAATTATATTTTTTGGTTGGAGTAAGTATGCAGCTCCAGACGTTTTTACTGCTTTTGCAATTGATGGCTCGCAAGAGATGATAAAGGGAAGTCCGCAGAGCAGAAAGTCCCACATTTTGAGTGGTTCAATAAATTTAGTTGATCCAAATTTATCATCATAAATCGCAATTCCCACATCGCATATCGCGGCTAGTTTTTGCCACTCTGCTCTTGAATGAAGTGTGTGAACGGTCCATTTCTTAAGTCCATGTTTTTTACAGTTTTCCTCAAACTCTTTGTGATTAATAACTGGAGCAAAATGAAACTCAAGATCTGGTCGAACTTTTTGTACTTTTTCTAGTACTGAAAAAAGAATAGAAAATTGCCGAGGTGTAATACAACTTCCGGTCCAACACATTTTATTTCCAGTTCTCTTTTTATATCCAGCTGTAAATAGCAATGATGTATATTGATTTGAGTTTGGTACGTAACTTGTAATCACTTTCTGATGTTTTTTCTTATACTCCACAAGTCCTTCACAAACTGCCCATACATATTCTGACTGTTTCGAGCTTATTTCATCAAGTTTCTCATATAAAAATTGCATGAATTTATTTTGAAATCGGTGTTTATTAAAATCAACACTATAAAAAACTAAGTCGAACATATAGAATTTTTTCAACAAAACGAGCGAAATTGTTGATAGGGGATCGACTCCAATGTAGAGTACTTTCTTATTTTTATTTTTTTGTAGATATTTTCTCGTTTCAAAAAAGACTACAAAAGTATCGAATATGTATTTAAGCGGTGCAATCTTTCCAAGAATTTTTGGGAGAAACAGTTTTCGCGTTTTTTTCCATCTTCCTATGAGCGCTGGCTGATTATATCCTTCAAGCGGAATTTGAAGTGTATCAATAATAACTTTCGCGTTAGTAAGTCCGTTACAAACAGAGGAGTAGGGTCCCTCGAGCGCATCATACGGCGAGTTCGTGCGATATGCGATATGCGTCACCACAAATGCCTTTTCATATTTCATTCTGTGTATTATATAATACCTAACGAAGTTCCGCGCTACGGAACGAAGTGGTATACTATGCCATCAATTAAAGTATGAGAAATCCAAAAATTAGTGTAGTACTTCCAACCTATAACCGACCGGAGTATATCGTGTTATCGATCAGATCTATTTTAAATCAAACGTATACCAATTTCGAACTTATTATTCTGGATGACGCATCAACTGATAATACAGAGGAAGTAGTTGCTTCTTTTAAAGATAAAAGAATTATTTTCATAAAGAATAAAAATAATCTTGGTTATGCAACAAATATTAAAAATGGGTTTAAGATGGCACGAGGCAAATATATTTTCATGATTTCAGATGATGATATCATCTTGAACACTGATTTATTTAGTGCCATCGCAACTACAATGGATAAGACAAATGCCGGATATGCACAGACAGGACTTGTATATTATGACACTAATTATCATAAACCTTCTGTTATCGATCATGTTGCAACAAAACTTATTTTTGAAAAACCATCCCCTGAAATATTTTCCAAAACGGCAAATTGGCACTATGGGTTTATGTCGGGAAACATTTTTAGAAAAGACTTTATTAATGTCGACAAAGATTTTCATGAAACAGATATTTGGTGGCCATATTTGCGCGCCGTGTATCGAGCAATTAAAGATCATGGTGCTGTATATTTTGGAAAACAATTTATTGTTGGACGAACGAGTACCACTGGGCTAATCGCATGGCTTGATATTGATAAAAATGGAAGCTTTTATATGGATCTCCTGTTTGAGATTTATAAAGAGTTTGATTTGGATCCAATTCGCTTTGAAAAATATCTCAAAAATAGACTCGATATTGTTGTTGGAACACTGCCTGGAATAAAATTCTACACATCTAACAAGAACGTTCAGAGTATGGCACAAGCAATTGTAAAATATCGGCCCGCATACATCTTTGAGCGATCATTTTGGCTCAATGTACTCTTTGCTCTCTGCACACCAAAATTTGTTTTAGGGCTGATGAGACCAGTTCGTACTTTTATTGGACAGAGGAAATTAGCCGCTTTCTTACGTCAGATTAAGATTGAAAAGAACCTAGAATTAGCCTTGGCGCAGACAGCGTAATTGTGTATAATGGCTCTTGAAATGAAATACCTTATCACGGGTGGATATGGACTGATCGGCTCAAACATCGCTTCAAAACTTGACGGAGAAATTACAATCGTTTCTCGTTCTGATAAACATAAAGCTAGATTGACCAACACTCCTCATAAACTACTACTCAAAGATATTAAAAAACTTACTAAAGCGGATCTTGTGGATATCGATATTATTTATCACACCGCAAGTACAGTAGATAACTATCATATCCTCACAGATTCCCATATAGACGTTGAGACAAATATCAATGGGACAATTCATATTCTTGACCTCTGTAAACACTTGAAAAAGAAACCAAAAATAGTATATTTTTCTACTTTTTTTGTCTATGGCAATGAGTATGAAAAAAGTAAAGAGCCTATAACTGAAGAATCAAAAACAGATCCACTCGCTCTATACCCTGCAACTAAATTATGTACGGAGAATATTATCAAAACATACTCCCATATATTTGATATTCCATACTTAATCGTACGACTTACCAACGTATACGGCGAGATGGAGGATTATGATAATAAAAAGAAAGGCGCACTTAATTGGTTAATTATGCAGGCTGTGCAGGGAAACGACTTATCTATTTATAAAGGAGGAAATTTTTATCGCGACTATATTCATGTTGATGATGTTGCACAAGCTGTTATTTCGCTACAAAATAAGGTAAACGACACATACCTCATTGGATACGGGGAGCCGATACGCTTTAAAAAGTTGATCGAGTACATTCTTTTATATACAAACCACCAATCAAAAGTAACCGAGATTGAGCCACCAGAGTTTCACAAACATGTAGGAATTACCAATTTTGTAGCCGATACATCAAAAATACAGTCGACTGGGTGGAAGCCCACTATTACACCTAAAATGGGAATTGAGCGAGTAGTAAAAAGGTATCAATCACTTATATGAGCAAGCCTCCACTTATTTCGATAATCATTACCGATTTCAATGCAAAACGATGGCTTGATAAATGTATTTCTTCAATTAAAACACAAAAATTTATTGACTATGAGATAGTTTTTGTAAATGATGGATCGACAGATGGATCATTCGAATATGTCAAGAAAAAATTTCCCGATTGTATTTTTGTGAATAACATTACCAATGTTGGATTTGCATCCGCTAATAATGCTGGTGCGACTGTAGCTCGGGGAGAGTTTCTTTTTTTCTTAAATGCAGATACCTATTTAGAAATCGATACGCTTCAAAAACTCGAACAGTCACTCAAAAAAAATCCAAAAATTCACTATGCACAGCTTGATATCCGCCGATACGACAAAGCAAATATGGATGGGGAAGCATGCACATTTCAAATAGACCGATTTGGATATCCAATTTGGTCGGGACGAGAAGAGAATCCATTTTATGCCGATGCCGCTGCGATGATAATAAAGAAAGACCTTTTTTTCAAAATTGGGGGATTTGATGAACGCTTTTATATTTATTTAGAAGATTTAGATCTCGCATGGCGTGCCCGACTTGTTGGTGAAGAAGTATATTATCTTCCAAAGATATATGTATACCATTTTGCAGGAGGCACATCGGTATCAACTCAAATTAAGGAAGGAACGTATGCCACTACTATTCGTAGAAGATATGATGCTCAAAAGAATAACTTGAGAACGCTTTTAAAAAATCTCGAGCCTATAAATCTTATTTGGGCGCTTCCGGGTTCGATAGCACTTGCTTCTGGCGAGGGTTTCCTTTACTTGCTTCGAGGAAATATTTGGGGCTTCGTGGCTATGCATAAAGCAATTCTATGGAATATTGTTTCGATACATGATACTCTTAAACAAAGAGAAACTGTTCAAGACTTAAGAACAGTACATGATAGCGTTATTTATTTACACGTTGATAAAAGAATATCTAAAATTGCGTCTTTTTTTACTCATGGTATACCTTCCATGAAAACTTAAATGATATATAAGATTTTCCATAAAATATATCCTTTCATTACGATTTTTTTGTTTTCATTATTTTTCGTTAATCGGTTATTTCTAGATAGTTATCTATTTTACGGCGAAGAAAGAGGTTTTTTAAATTATGATTTTGTCAATTATCATTTTAAAAACCTTTGGGAAGCCTCTCGTAACTTCGGTGCCATTACTTCTAGTCATATAAATGTTTTTACTACCGGTTTATTTTGGAAAATAACCTCGTATTTTAATTTGTCTTGGCTTGATTCTGAAAAACTGTTTTATTTTTTTATTATTTTTCTTACTACACTAAGTGCTTATCTTGTTTTCAAAAAAGTAAGTAAATCAGAAAAAATTGGACTTTTAATGAGTTTAATTTACATCACAACTTATAATTACTATGCAACTATTACGACAACTCCAAAACTTCTTCAGTTTCTAATTGTCCCACTAAGTTTATATTTATGGTTATCATTTAATGAAACAAAAAAACTTCGGTATCTTATTATAAACGCACTATCGTCCGTTTTACTTTTAGGAATTGGTATTAATCCTCCCCAGATGATCGGTGCATATGCTCTCATATGTATTTATATTTTTATCTTTAACTTTAAAAAGGAAAATCTTCTAAATATTTTTTTCTTTACGTTCCCGTATATCCTTAGTATTCTCTTTGTTTTTTTAGTAAATTCTATTGTAATCGTCAATTCTTTACAGGTTATTAAGTTCGATTTATTTAGCAGTTCATTCCTTGCTCCAAATGCTGTTGTGTATGAAGTATTACGATTTTTTGGCGGGTGGTGGGATTATGCAGGGAGCGGGGGACTGTTTTATAACCATATTGGTGATTATTATCATTCACTTGTGGGCATTGTAATGACCTATTTACCCGTAGCAATCCTTATTTACCTTCTAAAATTTCAAAAAAGGGAGCAGATTTCAACTCGAAACAAACTTATCCTACTCACAATAATAATGCTCTTTTTAACAAAAGGAGGAGCAATGCCATTTGGAGAAGTATTTAATAAAGCATATGAATCATTAGGTATATTGAAAATATTTCGAGAACCATGGGCTAAGTTTATAGCTGATTTCATTTTCGTTGTCTATTTAAGTATTGCATATTTCTTACACACAACACCTGAAAAAGTAAAAAAATATGTATTGTATTTCCTTGTAATTCTTTTATTATTCCAAATCGTTCCACTAGGATTAAAACGGGTTATTGATCATCGTAATTTACTATGGAAAATAAGTGATGTAAAAATACCTGATTATTGGGAAAAGTTCTCTAAATGGACTAAAGAAAACGCACAGGGAAAAAGAATTCTTATTCTCCCAGCAATAATCAGCGATAAAAGTAATCCTGGACAAGATTGGAATCCGTACTTGTTCATTGGCTACCCAGATATCTTTTTTATATATAGTGACATTATTAGTGGTCAATTTAACGATGATGAAGATCGATATATAACTCAAAATTATTTGAAAAATTTGAACTCAAATTTAGTTTCGCTTGGATCAATAGATTATATTTTGAATAAAAACGATGTTATACATGAACAAACAGCAAAATTGAAAACTTTAGGTAGTGTTACCGATGCTATTGACATAAATGAAAGTATTCAATTTGGGCAACTTTCATTAATTCCAGTAAAAAAATCAGTTCAATTGAATAGAATTCGAACTGTAAAAAATATCAAATCTGCTTCAGATAATTGTGTAAGTTTTTTCTATCATGAAAAAAATAGTGATTTCGTGAATACGGTATATAGTAACGACCCATCAATTAATAAAAATGAGATATATGAAGAGATGGCAGTACCAAATATAAAAAAAATAAGTGATATATCATATGAAATAAACTTTGACACTGACTCAACAAAGACAACTGTATTATATTTCAATGAAACATATAACAAAGGTTGGCAACTGTATGATTCAAACGGATTGTGGGACAAGCCAATTAGGGAAGATTATACGCACATAAAGGCAAATTGTTTTGCAAATGCATGGTTACTATCTGAAACGTTTCAAAATAATCACCACCATTTTTATCTACGATTTTCACCTGATATTTTATATAGACAAATGGAAACGATATGTATCGTTATACTACTCCTGTCTCTCGTATTTGCCACAATATATTTATTCAAAATAAGAAAAAAAGAGGGTAATTCGAATTCTTCTGTAAGCTTTATTTCACCAAATAAAGTAATGAAGGTATTGTATGAAAAATTCCACCCATCACAATTCGGAGTCTTTAAAACAGAATATAGACTATTATTTTTATTTGCAACGGTTTTACTGATTATTTTTGACTTTTTTAATCCACATGTATATTTTGATCTTTTTGTAATTGTATTCAGCTTTGTATGGATCAATACAATTTCTGCTTATAAGTTAAATCCCAGAGTTAATATTTATCTTGCTAGTGCATTCTTGTTTTTAACCGTTATTTGTCGTTTGGTAGGATTTATGGCGTTGTCAGAAAAGATGAGTGTTTGGGTTGTATTGTTTTTGGTATATGTATTACTATATTCGATAATCTATGATTATTTGGTCTCGGAAAAGATAAATAATTATGATCAATTTTTGGGGAAAGTAAAATCGGACATTGGATACTTTGAGAGAAGTAAATTCTCTCCAATTGTTTTTTTACTTAGTTTATTACACAAATCGCTTGCCAACATTCGAAATACACTAATAACGATCTATGGCAACAAATTTAAAACAAAACAGGATTATTCGGTATTAATCTTGAAACTAGTTATTACATCATTTGTCCTTTTTGTAGGTTTTACGGCGTATCGAATTGTTGATAGTAAAATTAATAGACTTGCATTTAATCCAATTATTTCCAGGTTTGAACCAAAAATTGATTATCAATCCACAACAGTACTTATACGAGGAAAATCTTTTGGAACACCTGAAATAGATGGCTCGGTGCTTATGAGTCAATATGGAGCGATTAGAACATCAACATGGACAGAATCTACAATAACATTTGATGTTCCGCTTTCATGGAAACCTGGAATAGTAAAATTATGGATCGCAAAGCCAATTAATTACGAAGGTAAAGAGGTTGTTGCAATAAGTAAACCCTTTGAAATACGTATTATTCCTCGTCATTCTACATTTACAAAAGATGATGATCTATTTTTTCAGCAAATAAAGGATCTTGAACCGTTAACAAAAAAACTTAATGGATACGAATGAAAAATAAAGTCTCACTAATAATTCTAACTTTCATTATCCTTGGTGGGCTCTGGTTTAGATTCGTTGGTATTGAGAAGAATCTTTCATTTTGGAATGATGAATCTCATGCTGCTATATACTCTCGAGGAGTTGCACAGACTGGGCTACCAGTAGATACGCAAGGGAGAGGACGAGGAATTTATCAAGTCGGTTTGTATTACGTCACTGGAGCTTCTTTCAAACTATTTGGAATTTCACAAACCGCAGGACGTTTACCATCTATAGTAGTTGGAACTCTTCTTATTGGTATTGTTTATCTCGTATCAAGGAAAGTAAGTACTAGTGAACTAGTTGCACTTACTAGTGCCTTTTTAGTCTCATTTTCTCAAATTCAGCTTGCATGGTCCACACAACTTCGTCCCTATATTTGGCTTGAGTTATTTTCCATACTGGTTTTTTATTTTGCTATACAATCTCTCAATAGTAAGAAGAAGATTTTTGACCGCCAATTTATTAGTGCAGCTATCCTCGGTTCTGTTTCATATTTATTTCATCCCATTGGCTTTTTCAATATTATTTTTCTCTTTTTTATTTTTGCATATAAAAGCATTATTGCAAAAAAAATATGGTACTTACTCGCTCTTATTCCTTTGGCAGTCCTCACCTATTTACTTATTTACTTCTCAATCGGACAAGATATTGAAGAGGTTATAAAGTTTGTAACCCAAATACATACCGATACGCTCCATTATCGAGTTTTTTTGCGGGCAAATTATGATTGGCTCATTTTTGGGACTTTTGTCGGAGTAATTGGGTTATTTCAACGGAACAAACAATATGCCTTTGTACTTAGTGGATTTATTTTTATCATTTTTTTTCTAGCAATCTTTAAAATTAATGCCTCATATGTTCGATATTGTTTACCTGCTTTTCCTCTTCTGTATATCTTATTTTCATTTGGTATCGAGAAAATTACCAAACATTTTGTCAGTCTTACTAAAAATGAGAAATTATTTGTACCTTTTTTTCTACTTATTTTTGCTATTCTTATTTATTTTCCCATACAAAAAAGCAAGATTCTTTTGAATCCTCGATATTTCTATACGATAAATGGAGATATGCGAGAAAATCCTATTGTGGATTATGCAATTGCTTTTGATAAAATACGAAAAATGATTAGTGGTAAAAAATCTGTCATACTTATGGATGCGTGGAATGATCGAATTCCATGGTATTTGCCTGATCAGGAATATATTTTTCTTACAAAAAATGAAAAATATATAGATCCAACATTTAATGAAAAAATGGTTGGAACCATTGCTGGATTTGAATCAGAGAAGAAAAGATATCAATCAGGAGTAGTACTCGTTGAAAACTGGGAAAGTTTGACGCCACCCGATCTCCAGAAACATATTCGAGATACATTAACACGCAAATTTGATGTTGAAAATTTACCGTATAATGAAGCAGACAAATGGAGTATTAGTATTTATACGTGGGGATTATGATAAAAAAGGGCTTTATAACAACTGGAATATTTATTATCAGCACATGTATTCAGCTTATTAGTCAAATTGTAGTAACACGTATTTATGGAGCATCACTCTCTCTCGATATCTTCCTTGCCGCTGTAGCAGTTCCGACAATAATTGTCACGGTTATTTACGCAACGTTGAACGATGCCTTTTTACCACTTCTTGCTCAACGAAAGCATGACGAAAAAGAAACGTATTTACTTTCACATATTATCACACTTACAACAATTACTTTTTTTGTCTCATTGATAATAAGTATTGTTAGCGACCCCTTAAGCGCACTATTGTACGGACAGCGAGGTATAGAATTTGTACACAATGTGTCTTTTCAGATTAGATATTTATTTTTAAGTATTCCTGTTTCTGTTGCGGCAACACTTTTAGGAAGTTATTTCTATGAAAGAAAAGATTTTATTCGTTTTCCGTTTGCTCAATTACTTGGGAGTGCTATTAATTTGTTGATTATTTATTATTTTGCACCTATTATCGGTATCTGGGCACTTGTAAGTGCTTTTGTGATAAATATCGTAATACAAATCTTTTTTATTATTCCTAGAAAAATATTTTCAGTAAGATTTATTATTGCAAGTCCGTGGCCAATACTTATTGCTTGGACGCCACTCATTATCGGAAATATTGCCATGCGTAGTGACACACTACTAGTTCGTTCGTTTGCCGTAGGATTACCCGATGGATATCTTGTATATCTAAATTTAGTTGTTAAAGTTTTTTCTCTTGCAACAAGCGTTGCAACAATAGGTATACAAGTTTTACTTTTGCCCCATATCATCGAATATTTTAACGACAAGAATTATACCCGATTATTTATAACCGTCAGAAAAGCAAAAATTGGCAGTATCTTAGTATCAATGAGCATTACAATGCTTCTTTTATTTATTGCTCCATTTTTTATAACGCTTCTTTTTGTTGGAGGAAAATTTACAGCTGAAGATGCGTTAGTCACAAATAAACTATTACCACTTTTCGTACTACCTTCAATTGGGTGGGGAATTAATACAATTTTTATGCAACCACTTATTGCATTAAAGAAACAATATGTCGTAGGAGCTTTAAACGTTTTGGCAATGATACTCGGATTTTCCGTTGGATACGTTACAAAACTGCATTTTGGACCACTTTTTGGCATACTAACTGGATTAACTACACTTATTTTTTCTGGTATTATAGGAAGTGAGTTCGTATGGCAATACTACAAAAATCAAATCCAAAAATCTCAATCATCATCCTGAATTATCAAACAGATGAACTTGTATTAAACTTATTGAGACTTATTGACCTTCCTGCCGGTCGTACGCCGCCAAAGGCTTTGCCGACGGAGCGTAGGCAGGAACTTGAAGACTTGGAGATTATCGTAATCGATAATAGTTCGCAGAATACACTTTCAAAAAAACTTCCTCGTTCGAGTAACATTCGCCATTTTTTTCAAAATAAAAACATCGGATTTTCGGCTGGAAACAATGTTGGGATAAAGAAGGCAAAAGGGGAGTGGATACTTCTTTTAAATAGTGATACTGTTACAAATGAGAAAGAGATTAGGAGACTCATGAAGACTTGTAGAGACAATAATTGTGAGGTTGGCGCTCCACAACTAAAGAATAAAGAGGGGAGTATCCAAAATACAGTTGGATATTTTGATAGCTCGGTGAAGCATATCATTAATTGTATATTTTTGCGTCCTCGATTTATTAAGTGCGAAAGTATAACTGAAAATACCCAAGTCGATCTTGCAATTGGAGCTGCACTTTTGGTTAAAAAAACAGTTTTTGAAAAAGTTGGACTGCTTGATCAAAAAAACTTTTTTATGTATTTTGAAGATATGGATTTTTGTTATCGATTATTTAAACACAAAATTCCTATCCTTTACATTCCAAAGGTACAAATCACTCATTATGGAGGGGAAAGCGCAGATAAAGATAAAAATCAAAAAAATAGCAATTACCAAAAAGGATTAAATAATTATATTAAGAAATATCGGGGAAGATTAGTACTTTCAATAAATAAATTGTTTAAATTTTTCTCATAGGCCTATACGGAGCGAAGATACCTGTTTCGAGAATCGCTGGGAGGTCTTAATATTGTCATTCCCGCGAAGGCGGGAATCTATTTGAATAGATCCCCGATCAGGTCGGGGATGACAAAATAGTCTCCACGAACCAATATATATGAACAAAAAAGTAATAACAATAATTGTTGTCTTGGCTTCCTTTCTAATACTATCCTACCACCTCACCTCTTCCTTCATCTTCCACCCTGATTTCGCACGCGACCTCTTTGACATTACTCGAATCTCTCAAGGTAAATTCATGCTCATCGGCCCAAAACTCACCTTTGGCGGCATTTATTCTGGCCCCTATTATTACTATCTTTTCGTTCCAATATTGTTGCTGTCACAATACAATATTGATGCAGTTTTATTTTTTAACACATTTCTTTTTTCATTGAGTTTAGGATTTTTCTTTTATAAGGTTTCAACTAAACAGAGCTTCCTCGCAAGCATTCTTGCAACCTCCGCATTTCTTTTTTCTCCACTTTTTCTCATCGCCTCTCGCAATCCAAGCAATGCATTCACATATATTCCTTTCTTATTAATTCTAATGACAATCATTTATTTTGATGATATTCAGAAACCAAAACAAATATTTTTTCTTGGAATATTTGCCGGAATTATCGCAACTTTTCATTTGGTTTCAATAAGTGCATTATTTTTCATTTCACTACTTTTCTTGTACAAACTAAAAAGGAAAGAGTACTACTTTCTGTATGTTGGAAGTTTTGTTGCAAGTTTCGCACCACTTTTACTTTTCGAAATAAAACATAACTTTGTTATGTTCAAAAATACTTTTATTGATAAGTCATATCTTATGTGGATAAAAAATAGCAATATTCCGGGAGGAATAACTGGAAAAAAGAATCCAATTGAGAACTTTTTCTTTATTGCAAAAACAATGGAAAAGTTTATAGTTATAAATCCGCTTATCTTATTTATAATCTCAACCTTCAAGGTTCCTAATGGACTGATAGAAAGAGACAAAAAGGATTTGATTCTTTATTTTGGCTCAATAGCTTCACTCATATTTCTTGCTCTATTTATGCGATTTCAATTTATTTATCACTATCTTTTTGCAACAATAGCACTTATTTTATTCTCGACAATTGTTGTTCTTGCAAAGAACAAGCTTTACGTTATTCTTTTTATATTCATTGCGCTTGAGTTGGTGTTTATTCCGAAAGAAATATATCTAAAAACGTGGCGAGAAGCGAAAACGTACGAGAATGCAGTTAATATTGCAATTCAAAATCATCTAATTTCAAAGTCTGAAAGTTTTAATATTATTCAAGTGACAAATCCAGATTTACTTTCTCCCAACGGATTTGAATATCGATATTTTTTACAAAAAAGAGGATTTGCACCTGATTCTGAATTTATCTATAAAACGTCACGTAAACTCATCCTTTTCAGTGAAAAACCTGAATATGATATAAAGGAATTGGATACATGGGAATCACGAGAATTCGGAAGGGAATATTTATCTAAGGCTAAAAAATATAAATCTGGGAAAATCACTATCTATGTCACCAATAAATAAAAAGACTTCAGTAATCATCACCGCGTATAACGAAGAAAAACGAATAGGGGAGTGTCTCAATTCTTTGCAAATTCAAGATTATAAGCCAATTGAAATTATTGTGGTTGATGATGGATCAACCGACAAAACAGTATCCTTTGTAAAAGAACAAAAAGTGACACTTATTCAAAGTAATCATGGAGGTACTGCAAAGAGTCGCAATAAAGCGGCGTCGCAAGCAAATGGAGAGATTTTCGTATTTTTGGATGCAGATATGACGTTTGAAAAAGACTTTATTAGCAAACTAGTTGATCCAATCAATAAAGGAGAGAGCAAAGGCACATTCTCAAAGCTTGAATATGTAAAAAATTGGGAAGAGCCCATAGCTCGATTATGGAATTATGTGAATAATCCGGAATTACCAGATAAATTGCGAGTTTCCCAAATAAGTGAAACTGGGGAAGATTTCAGAGCGATTCTTAAATCAGAATTTGATCGTGTGAAAGGTTTTGATGATACTGGATACACAGATACATGGAGTTTGGCTCGTAAGCTTGAATACAAGCCCACAAATGCCCCCGGGGCGGTCTATTACCACTATAATCCTTCGAGCATTAGAGAAGTCTTCTTACAAGCGGTATGGATTGGCCGCCGACCATATAAATTTGGAATACTTGGAGACATTATTACTCTTATTAGATCATTTTTCGTTTTCTCTATATTAAAAGGAATACTTCTTATGGTACGTAAAAGAGAGCTCGAGAGTATCCTGTTTCAACTCGTCTATGATCTGGGGATAAGTTATGGAGTATTTACAAGAGTTTTACTGGGTAAAAAAAAGAAATAACTTATTCTTCCCATCCATGAGGATGGCTTGTATACCAGGTAACGAGAGACTTCACGCTATCTTCAAGTGAATGTGTGGGTTTCCAGCCGAGAATGGAGGATATCTTCTCATTTGAAGCCACAGCTCGAGATACATCGCCTTTTCGAAGCTCTCCTTGTACTATCTCAAACTCTTTACCAGTGATTTTTTTCACAACAGCAACAATTTCGAGTACAGAGTTTCCAACACCGGTTCCTAAGTTGAAGATATCAGGCACACTTCTCGAATCTAAATAGTCTACTGCTTTAATATGTGCGTTGTTAAGATCAATAACATTTACATAATCGCGAATTGGAGTACCGTCAGGCGTATTCACTTTCGGACACGTGAGTTTAAATTCATCAATTCCCAGAGCCCCACGAACTGCATTTTGCATCAGATGAAATGATGGCTTTTTAGAGTCGCCAATACTTCCATCGTCAGTCGCTCCACACACATTGAAATATCGTAAGAAAATATAATTGATTCCATGAATTTTGTAATACCAGTTAATAATACGCTCTGACATGTATTTCGAGGCACTGTACGGATGCGAACTTGGATCAACCAAATGAGATTCATCAATAAAATCTTTTTGTGGTTCTCCATATACGGCACATGTAGATGAGAATACAATCTTCTTTACATCGTATTTATGCATTGCTTCCAAAAGCGCAACCGTTATTGAGATATTATTTCCAAAATACAGCTCGGGATGAAGCTCTGATTCACCAACATCACAAAATGCCGCATAATGAATAACTGTATCTATATCCGATTCTTTTTCAAAAACAGAATGTATACCAGTCCGTATATCTTCTTCATAAAAACGAATTTTTTCTTCTCCATATTTTGATTGAAGTTGTTGCAACGGACCTTTAAATCCTCGAATATAATTATCTATCCCCACAATTTCATATCCAGTCTCAAGGAAAAGGTTACATGCAACCGATCCAATATACCCACCAGCACCTGTTATGAGAATTTTTTTCATATGAATAAGTGTACCACTTCCCACATTCCCCAAAGTGCTAATATGACAAACGCTACAGCACCAATAAATGCAATCGTTTTATTTTTTACGAGTGCAATTGTTTTCGTTGGGGAGATAAACAGAAGTAGATTAAGTACCATGTGACCAAACAGTACGCCAATCGCAAACCCAAATACATGAACAACATTAAAAAGGGGAACGTAGCCTGCAAAATCATCAAGTCCGAGAATAAATGGAACCGTGAAAGAGAATGCAAAAAGCCCTCGAAATGATAATTTTTTTGCCTGCGAATTCATAGAGGTATGCGGAATAATTTTATTGAGAAACGGAGCAACCAATTTATTGAAATGCGATAATAAACGAGCACATTGTTTATTTCCCGCATGTTCAAACCCATCTTGTGCCATTCGTAGAAGTACGAGCGCGGCAATAAATATCATGAGTGCTAAAAGCCATTGTATATCGCGAAAAAAATTCCAAATGGTAAGGATTACCACAGTTCCAGTAGCATTTCCAAACGCAGTTCCAGCTTCAATTGCAATACGATTACGCACACCTGGAAATCGCGACATCGCACCGCCAATAAATATGGCAAAATCAACTGAAGTTTTAAGATAGATCGTTGCACCAACCAAAATGTCTGCGAGTTGTAATTCTAGTAAAATCTTGTGTGTTGAAAAACTGTTGAGGATTGAAGTATGCACAAAAATCCAAAATGACAGAAAGAAAAAAATTACAACGGTCAAGACCAGTGGGACCATTTGATATTTAAGTATCATCTTTCGATCATCCATTGGCTTATTATACCATTGTAAACTCGTTGACTTACATAAAACTTTTTGCTATTCTTGGACATATGAAAGCCGCAACAGAGGACATCCGTAGTATCTTTCTTTCATTTGTCATTATTTTAATTGTTGGACTTGCGGCGGCAAATTTCTTCAAAGTTCGCATTCCGGTTTCTGTTGTTACGAGTAATCAGAGCAATGAATTTGCTGTTATTGGAGAAGGAAAAGTAGACATTGTACCCGATACTGCATTTGTTGATCTAGGAGTTAGTGTAAACGGCGTAAGCACTGTGAAAGAAGCCCAAAGTTCAATAGATACGATTAATAATGCAGTTATTGAAGCGGTCAAAAGGCTTGGAATTACTAAAGAAAATGTAAAAACAACTAATTATTCCATTAATCCTAATTATACATATGAAAACGGTAAGGATCGAATTAATGGATACAATGGCAATGCAACAATCACAGTTAAGACATCCAAAACGGATCTTGTTCCGAAAATTATTGAGGTGGCAACAGCAGTAGGAGCAAATCAAGTACAAGGAGCTCGCTTTTCTGTAGAAAAACCAGAAGCATACCGTGCGCAAGCTCGAAATAAGGCAATAGCAAATGCACGCGCGCAGGCAAAACAACTGGCCACAGACCTTGGAATCAAGCTCGGAAAAGTAATAAACATGGTCGAAGCAACCGGAAATGTAGGTGGACCATTTCCAGAAATGAAATCATCTGTTGCTATGGGAATGGGTGGAGGAGGAGGACCCGTAATCGAGCCTGGCACCCAAACAATTTCCTCTACAGTCACCTTGTACTTCGAAAAGAAATGATCGTCATAACTGGCCAAACGGGAACAGGAAAAACTGCATACGCACTCAAACTTGCCAAAAAAGTCAATGGCGAACTCGTAAACTGCGACTCAAGGCAAATTTACAAGGATCTGAATATTGTTACTGGAAAAGACCTTTCTCCAAACTGTCATTTCGAAGAAGTGAAACGACTGAGAAATCTCGACATCGGATATTTTATCATCAACGATATTCCCATTTGGCTCTACGACATCGTGAAACCATCAGAACCCTTTTCATCGTATGAGTATAAGCTCTGTGCACTTGAAGCCATTTCAGCCATTGAAGTGAAAGGGAAGGTGCCCATTATTGTCGGTGGAACATATCTATATATCAGAAGTCTTCTCTATGGTTTCGAAACAGAAAAGATTCCGCCTGATTGGAGACTTCGCGAGATACTTGAAAAGTTATCGGTCCAAAAGCTCCAGGAAAAGCTTGCGTTGCTCAATCCAGAAGAATTCGACGCTATGAACAACTCTGATCAGAACAATCCTAGGAGACTTATGAGGAAAATTGAGATAATACGTCATCCCGAACTTGCTCGCCTCGGCGAAGCTCCGCGAAGACGGGTTTCGGGATCTCCACACCGCTTATCTGTTGTCATTCCCGCGAAGGCGGGAATCCAATTGAATAGATCCCCGATCGGGGTCGGGGATGACATCGACTTTATCGCCCTCAAGTTTCCGGATAATGCAACAATGCGGGAAGTAATTGGTAAACGAGTCATGGAGCGATTTGAGAATGGGGCAGTGGAGGAGACTCGTGAATTATTTGAAAAAGGATACAAGGAAACAGATCCGGGATTGCAAACAATTGGGTATAAGGAGCTTATAGAATATCGGAAAGAAAATACTTCGAAAGACGAAATGATTCAAAAGTGGATTCTAGCAGAAACAAAGTATGCTAAAAGGCAACACACTTTCATGAAAAAAGATCTCAAGATATCTTGGCTCACTATCTAACAGTTATCACCGAAAAATGTATTGCCCTTTAGCTTTCTCTCGATTTTAGCGACAGACACTATGTCCCCAACAGTTCCAAATCCTCACACAAGGTTCCACAACTGGTGCGCATATCTGGATCACTCGTTCACAAAGATTCCAGCATCCGCTCCACCAAGATCCACATGAATTCCAAAACATAGGTTTATTTGGTATTAAACTTATAACTATACACAGAGTAATAATTCGTATAAGGTTTGTCAAGAGGACTATCTATATCAAACAATCATACCGTAGATTTGAGTCTCTTTAAGTCAGCCTCAACCATCATTGAAACAAGTTCTTCAAACTTCACTTTAGGCTCCCAACCAAGCTGTGCCGCGGCCTTTTGTGCATTTCCCTGTAGATAATTAACCTCGGCCGGGCGCATAAATCGAGGATCCATTTTCACATATTGTTCCCAACCTTTTATTCCAACTGCTTCAAACGCCGCCTCGACAAATTCGCGCACTGTTCGGGCCTTCCCAGTAGCTATAACATAATCATCTGGTTTTTCTTGCTGCATCATCAGATACATTGCCTCAACATAATCCCCGGCAAAACCCCAATCGCGTTTTGAATCTAAATTTCCCAAACGTAGCTCCTTGGCAAGCCCCAATTTGATTCGCGCAACTCCATCGGTAATTTTTCGCGTCACAAACTGTATTCCTCGAATAGGGGATTCATGATTGAAAAGAATCCCGTTGCATGCAAACATATTATATGACTCACGAAAGTTAACGGTCATCCAGTATCCGTATACTTTAGCAATTGCATACGGGCTTCGTGGATGAAATGGCGTGTCTTCATCTTGAGAGCCTTCGCTTGTTCCACTTCCATACATTTCAGATGTTGATGCTTGGTAAAAACGGGATGTGGGGGAAAATAGCTTGATTGCATTAAGAAGGTAGAGTACTCCAAGGGCGTCAACCTCCGTCGTATGCTTCGCCTGATCCCAGGAAGAGCCTACGAACGATTGAGCAGCTAAATTGTATACTTCGTCTGGAGAGGTCGACTTTATAATACGCATCAGGGAAGATTCATCCGTCATATCTCCTTCAATAAGCTCAATTTGATTTGTCACACCAATATAGTCAAGATATTCATAGTTTGGATTAGAATACCGGCGAACCATTCCATATACTTTATATCCTTTATCGAGAAGTAGTTTTGACAAATATGACCCATCTTGCCCCAAAACACCCGTAACTAATGCCTTTTTTGCCATATGTCTCAATATATCATAAGAATTGGAAGGAAACAATACATTATAATGAGCGTAGATACCTGTTTTGAGAATGTTATTCCCGCGGTTAGTTGTCATTCCCGCGGAGGCGGGAATCCATTTAATTAGATCCCCGATCAGGTCGGGGATGACAAAAAATCTAGATCCCGAAATAAATTCGGGATGATGACTATGCAAAAATTAATTGATCTTGCTAAATCGAAAACCTCCAAAAACATTCTCATTAACACACTTGGGAATTACATTGGTGTTTTCACCACAATTATCTACTTCTTGGCCCTCGCCCGAACATTCTCAAAGCCCGACATGGCAATCTACAGCGTCCTTTTTGCCATCGCAAACGTTCTTGCCAACTTTTTTGACCTAGGAGTAAATGCAAGCGTCTACGCCACTATTCCACATATTTTGCATGACAGAAACCAGACGATCTCGTTTATTAAAAGCAATCTCGTATTTCAAACTACAATCGCAATCGTTGTTCTTTTCATCTGCTGGCTCTTCATACCATTCGTCAACACCGACCTTTTACACCTTAACACTTCATATATTAATTACTTTTGGACTTTCGTATCAGTCATTTTTTTCATGTGGCAAAATACGTTTCTTAACGTACTTTTTGCAAGTGAGCGATTTTTGTTCGCTAATATCGCGCAAACAGTGTCTAATTTCTCACGAATACTCCTTATCCTCATAATTATTTACGCAGGAAAACTGACCGTAACCAACACCATTATCGTATTGGGAATACTTGGACAAGCTATTTTCCTCGTTTGTGTACTCTGGAAAAGAGGAGCGCTTCTTCGAGAGTTCTTACAAGCTCCAGTCCTACGTGAACATATTAAAGCTCGATTCATGGGAACATATTTCCTTGCAACCCAAACATTTACGCTTGCTTCACGCCTCGATTTATTCATGGTTGCCCACTACCTTCCACTTGCCCAAGTAGGGGAGTATAGCATTGCTCAAAAAATCATCTTAAATATCATTACAACCGTGAACAGCATCACGCAAGTGGTTTCACCTCAATTTGCCAAAGTGATAAAAAAAATAGAGGTAGTACGGTTATTAAAGCACTCTCTTTTGTATATCCTGGTACCCGCATTTATTTTTGCTGCTGCCGCACTTACTCCAGATATCATATATATCCTGGTCCTTTCAGAAAAATGGGTAAATGCGATTCCTGTCACACGAGCTCTAAGCATCGTGTACATATTTTACACACTTCTCAACATTCCACTCCTATTCTTTCTCTACACGATAAGAAAACCTGTGTACTTACTCATCATTAACATGATCTTCCTCACCATCATGGCCACCGGAAACTTCTTACTCATTCCAAAATACGGCGTCTTTGGGCCAGCTGTAGCCATGGGAGTTGCGATGGTGGTGGTGAGCTTATTTACTTTTGGAGTAATCAAGAAAGAAATTGGGAAACTAGATTAGTTTCTTGACATCAATACCTCTATATCTTGTGCGATTTCTTGGGCATGGAGCGCAGTGTCAACTTTTGTATATACTTTTGCAACTTTTCCTTCTGGATTAATAAGGTAAGTAATTCGATACGTTCCTTTGAAAAATCTTCCCATAAAAAACTTTTCGCCCCAAACTCCATACTTGGTAAGAACAACTTTTTCGGGGTCAGCAAGGATTGGGAAGGAGAGGGAGTACTTTTGGGCAAATTTTTCATGAGATTTGACCGTATTTTTCGAGACACCAAACACTTGGATATTTTTCTTTTTAAATAGTTCGTGCGAATCTCGAAAATTGCATGCTTCCTTTGTGCACCCCGGCGTATCATCATTGGGATAGAAGTAGAGTACAATCCACTTCCCACGATAGTCAGAAAGTGTGTGAGTTTTGCCATCCTGATCGAGTAACGAAAAATCCGGTGCAGTTTCACCAACTTTCAAAAGATGCAATTTTTCAATGAGATTTTGTTGAGGAACCATAGGTGGCGGGGGTGGGAAGAATCGGACTTCCGTCAAAGGTTTTGGAGACCTCTATTCTACCACTAAACTACACCCCCAAGCTCTTCAGACCCGTCTGACGGACGGGGTGCTCTCGAGAGGACTCGGACCTCCGACCTTCAGATCCGCAATCTGATGCTCTATCCATCTGAGCTACGAGAGCAAGACATGGTATAGTATATCGCACGACGGCCAAAATAGGAAGCATTATGAACCTTCAAGGTTCATAATGTAAAAGGTCGGATATGACCTCTGGTATACTTCTCCTATGGATGAAGACGAACTAAAAAAGTTGGTTCTTGATATCGTTAATGAATCTATTCTATTGAAAGACACGTATACGAACACTCCAAGTGCAATAATAGAGTTTTGCGATATATTCTCGAGTGACAGCAATGAATATAATGCTCTAATAAAAACAATAGAAAGACTTGGCAAAGCCGTTTTTCCTGGCCCCACAGGCGACATCTATCTTCTTAAAGAGCCACTCAACACTGCCGCTGGGAACTTATATTACATTAAAATACGTAAGCCTGATGATAAGCTTCGACTGAGAGGAGATGCGGATTTTAACACAGATTATCGAAAGTTATTGAGTAAGCATAAAGATGATCCTTGGTTTGAACATATTATTAGAGACAAATTCGAGATGCTACGTTTATCTGATCCTAAATTTAATGTTATGACATGCTTCTCAAACATTCCTGTTCGAGAGTGGATATGAAACAGGTTCCAACATATCTCGCCAGCCTCTATAAATCACCAAACCAATCTATATTAAAGAATTTATGCTATAATCTTTAATATGAAAACTTCTATTAAACCCTTTTCAGGGATCTATAAACAGCAGTATAAATATCAAAGCTTCCTACCAGCACTTATCAATCGTTCATTTCATTGGGAAGATGAGAATTGACCATTAAGACGATCCAAATCATGATATACTACTTGAATGAGTCAGGTACTTGAAAGAAACGCTGTACACGGAATAATTCCATTCTATGCAGATCCTGAACTATCTCCTGAAGAGTATGCAGTATTCGCGACTCAAACCCTACGGTCAATAGCTCATTTAGGTTTGAGACATCCAGTCGTACTTGTAGATGATGGAGATACATTAAGAGGCGAGGTTGCCTTGCAGGACGTTGTCGAGACCATACGTCTTGAACCTCGTGGCGGTAAGGCAGAAGCTGTACGATATGGAATTGCACGAGCTCTTGATAGAAATCCTCAACTTGACTATTTGATTCAGTCTGACTTTAATGGTGATCCGAGTCCCAGACAGGCACAACGGATGGTGAGAACTCTTCAATCAAGAGGTATTACTGGAAATGTCCCCGCAATGGTTTTGGGTGAACGAGATGAAGCTCTTGATAGAAGGGGATACCTTGATGAGCATCGGAGAGCAATTTTTGAAATTCAACAAACGTTTTGTGCTATGCTCGGATACCCTCAATTAACTGATCCAACGACAGGATTACGAGTTTATACCCGTGCTCTGGCTGAAAGGTTCCTTGATAGGGGCAAGGCAACTGATTTTGGCAGTGATATTGAACAACTCGTGATTGCAAGACTTGTGGGTGCAGAAGTTCTACCATACAAGCTCAAGGTAACACGAAAGAGGGCAAATTTTACGCCGATAAATAAATTTAGAGACTGCCAAGTAGCGCTTATACTTCATGAGGACGATTTACGGGCTATTGGACTAGACGAGGTTGTTGATACCTTCGGTGGAGAAGTAACTACGAGCACTCTGGCCAACTTAAATCTAAATATAAGCGATTAATCTACCCCTTTTATTATTTAAAAACCTTCAAGGTCCTGAATAGTTCCAATGAATCGACTTATCGCAGTTGAGGATTGAAAATCATTAAATAGTTCGCTATACTATAGATGTGGAAAAGAAGAAAGTAATTACTATGATGGATGTATTTAAAAATCCTCGATATCGAGGAAAACATGTTATTTTGATATCTGGAAAGGTTTTTACTGCTAACACAGGCGAAGGTGCCTCTGATATTCTTGAAAAAGTTAGAAAACGATATCCAAAAGAGACGCCAGAAGTTGCGTACCTTCCTAAAGCCCATTCTTTGATTTTATGGATGTGAAATTTGCCTTTGAAAAGGGTGGAAAAAACATATTTGGAGAAATCTATCGGCCTATTGCAAAAGTTTCATTTAAGTCACCACAAAAAAATCTCTGGACCGATACCTGGATGGTTATCGACACCGGTGCAGATTTCACCATACTTCCTCGGTATTTAGCAAAAGATTTAGGCATCTCACTTGAAAATGACTGTAGTATTGACAGTACATTTGGAGTGGGAGGAGAGCAGACACTCTACCTACTTTCTAATAAAATCACTATTCGAATGGGAAATATTGAGAAACAAGTTCCCATAGCATTCTTAGATAATAATGATGTTCCGGCGCTCATGGGACGGTTGGGATTCATTGAAACATTTGATACTACGTTTCTAAAAAAACACTCCGTTATTTTTAAAGACTAAAACACGTTCCTTATTTTTTACTTCAACGTCGGTTCTCTCCAGTAAAGCAATTCCATTGCCAAAGATTTATATGCTCCTTCCTCACTACTATCATCTTCTCTGGGAGGATTTGTAACTGCATTACACGCAAGATGGTAAACTCCACCACAACATACAATCATATCATGCGGACCCATTACCACATCATCACACGCGAAACAATTAACTTTTTCGTTGTCTACTGTAGTCCTCCCACTCCTATCAGCCCAAAATTCTACATTATATTGTGCTGTCCGCAGGGCAAATTCCTTTATATTCATTGAGCTCCAATAAAACCGTCCTCCTCCCTCTACCTCCGAAACATCTAAGCCTGCTTCAACTTGTCTAACTGCTCTTTCTAACATTGTTCAAATATTATAAGCCAAATTTACTTAGTTGTGCGATAAACCTACGTTCTACGTTGAAGTGCAACACTTGTCTCTTTAGAAGATTTAAATCTTCTAAACTTGTAACGGTTAACTTCTTTTTCCATAACTTCATTAGGCGTCTGGTAATCTAGACATTCCATCGGTCGATTGTTGATCCGATTCTCAACCCACTTGATCTGCTGAATGGTCAACATTTTCACACTTGATCCCTTGGGAATGTATCGTCTAATGCGCTTGATGCTGTTTTCAACTGATCCTTTTTCCCATGAGTGGTAGGGGTGAGCGAAAAAGAAAGCTACTCCCACTTCACGGGTCACCTCCCGATGATTTGTGTTCTCCGATCCATTATCAGCGGTCATGGTACGCACTATCGGTTTGTTTGCCTTTTCAAGAGATTGTAGTTGTTTTAACTGCAATGTCAACACTTTTTGTTTTTCAGTAGCGGTCTTGTTTCTGACTTTCCCCAGACTGATATGTCGAGTCTTTCGTTCAACCGTCACCGAGAGTGCTGCTTTGTGAGACCGTTTTCCTTCCATGAGATCTGTCTCAAAATGACCTGCTTGCCTGCGGCTTTCTGCTCGTTTTGGCCGTGAATCGATGGATACTGCTCCTGGAATCCGACTTACGGGTTTGTCTTTGTGTACCCCTCTTCCTGTTTTTACCCGTCTTTTTCTATGTGCCTGCTCCAGGTATTTCCAGAGCTTGTGTCGTTTCCCTTTTCCATAGATGTATTGGTATATGGTCTCGTGGCAAATGGAGAGATGTGGTTTATCTCGCTTGATTCTGCCGGCGATGAGCTGGGGGCTCCAGTCTTCCTCCCGAAGCTTTTTTCTCACATACAGATATGTTTCAGGATCTTTAAGAGGTGCCTTGGTTCGTTGACTGACTGCTTTTTTAATTGCTTTCTCGTTGGCGGTGGTTGGAAAGTATGGAATATATGGACGAGTCTTGTTGCGTTTGAGTTCTCGGGATATGGTACCTGCATTTCGATCGAGGGTACGAGCGATATCTCGTACTGATTCTCCCTGCTTTAGGAGTGTGTAAATGATAATACGTTCATCCAACGATACATGTTTGTATTGACCAGATTGTATTTTTCTCATTGGTAATTTTACCAACAAGTGTTGCACTTCGTTTTAGAAGCTGTCGTATGGGAGATAGGTCGAGCCGAGGCGAGATCCTGAGCCAGTGCGAAGGAAGGTATGGGAGATGGGGAGGGTAAGAGAGGGAGATAGGGAGAGAGGGATTTTCTTAGGAGTTTCCATGAGTTTCTATTAGTCTCAACAAGTTTCTGAGTCTCTGTTCCGTGTCCTCATGCAAATAGCTTCCCGGGCAGACGGCGTCGGGAAGATACTTATTTTTCAAAATAATCGGCAGTGACTGGTCATTAATTCCTCCATCGAGAATGATTTGACCAGTAAATCCATGCTCGCGCAGTTCATTAATTTTCAGAAGCATTTCAGGTATAAATTTGTTTCCCTGAAATCCGGGTTCGATTGTCATGATTTGAATTGTTAAATTGTTGAATTGTTGAATTGTTGAGAGGTTGGGGACGACGAGATCTTCTGGACTGAGAACAAGGCCGAGATTAAAGTCAGAGGAGGTGATGGGGGGATAGGGAGAGCGGGAGGAGGAGAGGTGGAGAGGAGAAGATAGGGGGTTTTTAAGAAACGGTTTTAAATGAACAAGAACTTGTGTAATTGTAAGTATTTGCGATAATTCATGTAATTTTTCTATATCTTTCTTGTAATCATTGGCCATTAGGTGGAATTCGAATGTTTTTCCCCCTATCCCCTCCTCAACTCCTCTTCCTCTCTGCCACACCCCATCCCCCCATCCCTGCCTGCCGGCAGGCAGGCCCCTCCTCAACTCCTCAATCTGAACTGTTCTGTGCTCCACAAACTCCCCATCCGCAATATCTATTTGGAAATGATCGAAAAATGGAGCAAGCTTTTCAAATTGAATAGTAAAGTTCTCAAGATTTTCTTCTAGAATGGATGGATAGATTTGCATACTGGATATTATACATGAGACATCCGGAGATGGTTATTACGAGCGTAGATACTCATTTGGAGAACAACTGGGGTGCCAGTTTAAAGCGGGGGTCCCCACTTGTTCGAGAAATGGGTATCAAGCGAAGATGGGATTTTCCACGAGCCCATAGCTCTACCTAATTCCCATAATATCTGAAAGCGTGAATTTGCCGTCGCCATTGAAATCAATTGGAAAAAATGTGGGGAATGTTATCGCGTCGTCCTTCCCAGAGAAAGTATATGAGCCAATCTGCACAGGTAAATAGGGCTTATCGAGCGCCACAAGTACAATTCTATATGCCTCGTCAAGTGCAATATTGGAAATTTCTGGAATTTGAGCACTCCCCTTCATAAACGATATTTTTTGCGTTTTGAAAACCTGTTTTTCATCTCGAGCCCGATATATTTCTAGCTGAAATCCATCCCCCTCAATTGGCGTAAATGGAAAAACAGATCCGGAAATTTTCAGGCTTGGAGGAGGAATAACCGCCAGATCCCATGCAAAAAACTCACTTACACACTCCGTCCTTTTGAAAAGACATACATGAATTCGATGTTTTCCAAGCTTTCCCGAATTAAACGAGAATGTCGAGATAAATGAGTTTCCTGGCCTAACTGCATAAAAGTCGGTAAATTTGTACGTGATAGGTGAATCTTTGATTCCCAGCCGATATCCATCAGTTTTTGACCATTCTGCCGTACTTTGATACTCATTATTTTTAATCCACACATCGTATTCGTAATCAGAGTTTACGATCACGGTACGTGGAAGCGTTACGAGAATTGAGGCACTGTATTTTTGCGTTGGGTCGCCTTTCGCTTTTGCCACATTGTCCCGTATGAAGCAGTACGATTCCCGAAATTCCCCACATGTTGAGTCTGTTTCTGCAAAACCATGAACGAGCTCTGTGGCCGAGCGAAATGCAAACTCCGTATTTGGCGGACTACCATTAAGGTCGTACAGGGTGACTGCGCGTACAGTTTCATCAGGATTCCATACCTGTTCAAACGCATATTTATAGTACGAATCAAGGAGTGAACTTGGAAGTTCCCCATTTTTCCACCCCGTTTCAGTAATAAAGACGGGAAATTTTTTTCCACACTTCTCTTTATACAAATCCTGCTCAAAACGATACCCCGTTATGCTTTGTCGGCCAAAACTGCCTCCTGGAGGATCCACAAACCCACGCGGATACGAGTGGGAAGCAATTGCGTCAAGATATGTACAAAGCTGTGGAGCTGTGTCAAATACTTCATTTAGAAAAATCGCTTCATCTTCATATTGGGGCAAGCTGTGAGGTGCCGCGCTGTCAAGCCCCGCAAGCATGAGCTTGATGTCATCTGATTTTGCTTTGAGTGTTTGGGCGAAAAAAAGCGCTGTCTGCGCATATTTTTTGGCGTCAACTGCCCCTCCCCACTCATTTGCCCGATTTACTTCGTTAAAAAGCGTGACATACATGTCTTTAGTTGAGCAGTTGACCGAGGAAAGAACATCTGCCCACAGAAATGCATCTCGTTTTTCAGGCACTACCCATGAATCGCCCTCCGCACGGCTTGCCAACCGC
>Ga0209541_10000306_pt1 | contig 96213 bp, 92 predicted proteins | sample RifCSPlowO2_01_FD_184027 | JGI IMG/M metagenome (GOLD analysis project Ga0209541, IMG submission 184027) | Groundwater microbial communities from Rifle, Colorado - Rifle CSP2_plank lowO2_0.1 (SPAdes) (version 2) | ecosystem: Environmental > Aquatic > Deep subsurface > Groundwater | place... | reverse complement strand
TACTATTATACTGACTGGTTGTATATTCTTAGTCAAAACAGTCGAAAAAGCTAGATAATTCAAGCTTTTTCGACTATTGAGACCAACACGAAAGTTCCCTTAACCCTCCATTTTCTTCTAAAAATTTACCGAAATACCTTTCGCGCGAAATCCATTTGGTAAAGAACCATCCCTGTTTCTTTTCATACCGAATACGTAATTCAACTTCTTTACTTTCTTTCTTGTCTGTCATGCTATTCCTCCCGCATCTTAAATAAACCAACTTATCTAACCATAAGCTAACAACCGGCTCCTTGTCAAATAAAAAATATCGTGTATAATAGTAACTATGAAAACCGACCCCGCATTAAAGCTGCGCGTTTAGTACGGGGCAAGCATCCATCCAAATAAATTCATGAAACAAGATATACACCCAACATATTACTCTAAAGCAAAAGTAAAGTGCGCCTGCGGAGCAGTTTTTGAAGTTGGTTCAACCAAACCGGAGCTCAAAATAGAAATCTGCTCCAAATGCCATCCCTTCTTCACCGGCAAAGAAAAACTGATTGACACTGCCGGAAAAGTGGAAAAATTCAAAGCGCGTCGCGCCAAAGCCGCCGCAGTCAAAACCGCAAAGAAAACAAAAAAGCTGAGAGTGAAGAAACAAAAAAAGTAACTTTATAAATTTAGCCAAGAGCCAAAAGGGTTCAGGGTATAGTTTTATTTACTGTTGGTTATATCCTGTTGGCTTTACCCTAATTACATGATTCAAAAAATTATCCTCGAAATAAGAGCCGGCGCCGGAGGCGACGAAGCCGCGATTTTTGCCGGTGACCTTGCGAGAATGTACCAGCGCTATGCCGCCGCTCGCGGGTGGAGTTTTGGCGTTCTTGATACCAGTCCGGGCACGATTGGCGGATACAAAACTTTTATTGCCAGAATAGCGGGCGATGAGTGCTTTAACGCGTTAAAACAAGAGTCGGGCGTCCACCGAGTCCAAAGAATTCCCAAAACAGAAAAAGCCGGACGGGTGCACACTTCCACCGCCACCATCGCTATTCTTCCGGTAGTAGAACCGAAAGAAGTAAACATCAATCAAGGCGACTTGGAGGTTACTTTTTCGCGCGCCGGCGGCCCGGGCGGGCAAAATGTCAATAAAATAGAATCGGCGGTGCGAATCTTGCATAAACCAACTGGCATCGTTGTCTCCTGCCGGGAAGAACGGAATCAGCACGCCAACCGCGAACGGGCAATGGAAATTCTGCGGGCAAAAATTTATGAAATCCAGCAAGAACAACAGTTCGGCAAGCTCACTGCTGAGCGCAAAGCTCAGGTCGGCACCGCTGACCGTTCGGAAAAAATCCGGACTTATAACTTCCCGGACGATAGGATAACAGACCATCGATTTAATGTGAAAGTCCACAATATAGAAAAGGTCTTGGAAGGCGACTTGAATGCTCTTTTAAAAAAAATTAATAAGCAGCAATAAAAAAGCAGCCATAAGAATTCATTTTAAATTCTTAAGAATTTAAAATGTCAATATCCTTCTGAAATCTTTCCGCTTGCGTTACCACCCTATCTCCGTAAGTCCATAAATAAGTCCTCCAGCGGCCGCCGGCATAATAACGCGCCGCGGCAATCCGTTCTTGAGAAAGCGCGGCATTAGCCGCTCCGGCATCTTTTAAATAAAGCGCCGTTCCCATAAACGCGTCAGAATTGCGCCACGGCGAAGGCGGATTACTGCCGGTAACTGCGGCAATTTTATCCCTATATAATTTCCAGGTGGAAGGAATAAATTGCGCCGGTCCCATTGCCCCGCCATAAAGCCCGTCCCGATTCGCGCAGGAAACCGTAACCGAATCCGGACTAATGCCCAATTGTTTTACCAATTCAAGAAAAATCGGAATATCGCGGGTGGGATGCATTGCTTTTTGATAAGTGCACCGGCCCACGTTTTGCCCAAGCGCCGACTCTCTGTCCAGCACCGCCAAAACCAGCGCCGCCCGGACGCCGGTCGCCTGCTCGGCGAATTTCGCGAATTTATACGCGTCTTCAAAAGTAAGTTCGCCGCCTCCTAAAAGTTCAAAAATTTTGCTCCGAATTTGGGCGGCGGTTTTTTGGGTTTCTTTAAGCAAAGAAGTATAAATTTTTTCATTGCCTTTGGTAATTTCCAAGACATTGGCTTTTGAGGACTTGGTATTTTCTATCTCCGCTTTCTGGCTTGCCTGATAGACGCGCAACTGTTCCGTATCGTTCTTTTTAATCGCCAACGCTTCTTTTTCATCCAAAAGCTCTGCCCTCAACTGGACTACTTTTTCCAGCATTGTCCGAACGCTTTCCTGAATACCGATTAAATCGCTTACGTCTCCAAAAAAATCCGACAATTTTGGCTGTCTCAATAAAATCTCAACAATGCTGAAGTTTTCATTTACATAAATGCTCTGAAGCGCCCTTTCTAAAATTTGCTTATTTTGCCCGATTTTTTGTTCGGTGGCCGATATCTGTCCCTGATTAGCGGAAATTTCCTCAACTAATTTTTTTAAAGAAAGCTGGATAGATTTAATCTGCAGATTTATTTTATTTATTTTCGCGTTCAAGCGGTCAATTTCTCCCTGAAGGTCTTTGCCTTGTCCTTTATATTTATCAACGGTGGTTTGATACTGGGTAATTTGCGATTCCAAATCCTGCAATTGTTTTTCCAATTGCTGGCGCTCTTCGTCGCTTTGGGCGGCAAGCGTCAATTGATTATGCCCCACCGGAGCCAAAACCGAACCAAAAGCCAGATAGGAAAAAACTGCCGCGACAGTCGCGATTTTTCCTAAAAAAATAATCGGTATCCGGAAAATCCGGCCCCGGCTTAAATCAAGACGAGGAAATCCATTGGCTAAAAAATGATTGGGTTTTAGCCGTTTAATATCAACCAAAACACGGGGTTTTAACCTCATATACCCCAATTATAACATTATTTCTTTGGCGCCTCTTTTCCTACTTTGGAAGCTTCTTTTCCCGGTGCGGTCTTCGTTTCTGCCGCCGGCGCGGCTTCTCCAATCGCGGCTTTAGTAGCATCGCGCTCGGCTTTCTTTTCTTCCGTTTCCACTTTCACTTCTTCCACTGTTCCCGCTTTCTGCATCGCTAACTCCTCCTCTTCCGTAATCTTAGCGGTAACCGTAGCCAATACCGTTTCCGAACTTACTAAAATTTTAACCTTAACCGGCGCGTCCAAATCCTTAACATAAATGCTCTGGCCAATCTCGGTTAAATTTGACAAACTAATCTTAAATTCGCGCGGAATGTCGGCAGGCAGGGCCTCCACTTCCACTTCCTGCATCGCTTTAACCAATATGCCGTTCTTCTCTTTTACGGCCGGAGCGGTCCCGATAAATTCCAGCGGCACCTTAACTTTTAATTTTTCATCCATCCGCACTTGGTAAAAATCAACGCTTTCTATTTCATCGCTTACCGGATGATAAGATATTTCCTGAATCAAAACCGGATGCCGCTCGCCGCCGACAACAACATTAACAATCGTATTTTCTCCGGCTTCTTTAAACACTTTTTTAAATTCTTTCGCGAACAGGCTTAAATGGAGATTTTCCAAACCCCTTCCGTAAAGCTCCGCCGGCACCAAGCCCTTTTTGCGCAAATGCTGTGTTTTTCGCCCTAAAATATCGCGTTTTTGAACTGCAAGTTCCATAGTTTATAATAATACTATATATCTATAAAAAATTCAAGAAAAAGCTCTTACTAAATCCGTTGCCGCCGCTAAAATCTTATAAAGGTTATTTCTTAGTTAAATCGGTTTTTAAATTTAACAAATCCTCTTTTGCGGTTTTCCAAACAGCGCCAACATCAATCTCAAAATAATCGTGAGCTAATTTATCGCGCATACCCGCAATCTGTTTCCAAACAATGCCAGAATGTTCATTTTTAAATTCATCTGATATTTTCTTAGCCGCTTCGCCGATAATTTCCAGCTCCCTCATCACGGCACTTTGAACCAAATCATTTTTACCAAAAGAATCTAAATCCAAATTATGTATAAATTTTTCAATTTTAGCAATAGATTCCAAAATATGCTCAATATAAAGTTTATCTTTCGCCATAAATAAGCCGAAAATCCTTTAAAACTTCTTTTTTAATGTGCGGACAAAGGGCCTGATCAGTTACTAAATCAACTCTTAAACCTAAAAAATCTGAAAGTGTTATTTCTAATCCTATAATATCCAGTAAACTCTTAGAACTTTTAAACTTTACTAAAATATCAATATCGCTGTTTTCATTTTCATTTCCTCGCCCGTAAGAACCAAAAATTCCAGCGAATTGAACATCGTTTTCTAATAATATAGGGGCGATTTTTTTTTTAATATCTTTAATCTCTTGCATAATCTATATTTTATATATAACTAAAAAATATGGAAAGGTCAATGCTTATTAAATAATTTCAACTTTTTATTAACTACTTCTCTAACCGCCTCTACTGCCGAAAATAAAACTTTATAAGGAGCGATTTCTTCCGGATTTTCTTTTAATCCTCGTTCTAAACCTTTTCGCCAAGCCAATCGCAACTCGGTGCTGATATGGATAATAGTGACACCGGCATCAATCGCCGCCAAAAAATCAGAATTGGTATTTCCCGAACCGCCATGAAGCACTAACGGAATTTTTACTGCTTTTTTAATGGCACGGATACGATCAATGTCTAAAGGATAGTCATAGCCAGCGGTAACAAATCCCTCACCCTTCAAGTCCCGCTTTATCAGGTCTAGGCGCTTTGCGCCAGGACTTGAAGGGTGAGGGACAAGCATCCCATGGATATTCCCTACTGCCGGCGCCAGCATATCCACGCCGGTTTCCTTCACAAACCGCGCCGCGTCTTCCGGCTTGGTTAAATCTTCCGGCTTAATTGCCGCCCCTTTGGGCAACTCCTTTCTAATCATAGAACCACTGCCGATATTGCCCAGTTCACCTTCCACCAAAATTTTCGAATTTTTTGACTTTACATACTTAACAACTCTTTTCGTTTGCCGGATATTTTCCGCGAACGGCAAAGTTCCGCCGTCAAAAAGAACGGCGTCATAACCGGCGGCCACGGCTTTTTTTACCTCATCAAATGACTTGGTGTGGTCGGAATTTAAAAAAATAGGAAATTTATACTCATTACGCAAACTCTTAACTAACGCCACTGCCTGCTTTCTGCCTAAAAATCCCGCTTCGCCTTCAGAGGTGCCGATAATCACTGGTACGCCAAAGTCCTTTGCTACCTCAAAAATTGCCTTTAAAACCGAGGTCTCCGCAACATTAAAATGCCCGACCGCAATTTTCTTTTTCTCCGCTTCTTTTAAAATCTGATATAAATTTTTCATATTAAATTTCAAAGTATCCTTGTAATAAATACTCTTTAGAAAACTTCTCCAACTGCTCGTTGCTAAAATACTCCATAAAAATCTTATTCCAAAGCGCCTCCTGATGGTGATAAAGGTATTTAATCAATTCTTTTTCTCTTACCAAGCTCATTACTGAATCCACCAAATTAAAACTTACCAAAACATCTTCGCCGACTTCATCTTTAAAATAATCGCCGACCCAATCCAAATTACGCCAAAATGCTAATTCTCCGCTAAAGCCGTCAATTTCCCCCGCCATTTTTACTAAATCTTCTTCTGCCCTAAGCCAATGCGTTGCTTCCGGATTAATATGCGGATAAAAAAGCCGCCAATCATTTTCATCATCCTTGGCCAAATATCGCTGAATTACTAAAAAAGAAAACTTTTCCGTATCCGCCAAATGCCGTTCTAAAACATCACCCCTCAATAATGATACAAAATTTTCTGAAAATGTCTCCGGAACTTTAGCGATAATTTTAAATAAATCGGAATAAAATGGAATTTCGTGCAAATAGTGGAAAACCAAACTTAACATTCTTAAAACTTCACCGGATATGCCAAGCGATATCGGTATGACAAAAACCACTCCCAATTCTTTAAGATGGCTGATATTATGCCATTTCTTCAAAACGAATTTTTTGGTTGCCTCATTCCATTTCGGACTAAGCGTATGAATAGCCACGGGCCGCTCCTCAAAATCGTCCGGAGTTAATTTTTCATACTGTTTAAAAAATACTTTATTCTGCCATTCGTTGCCTTCCAAAAAACGGAGTCCGCTGTAAATTTCCAGCAAACTTTCTTTTTTTAACATTTCCTCAACCGATTCATATCCCAAAAACTCCATTATCTTTTTCGGCGGTTCATTAAATAAAAATTTGCGCGCCACCTCTTTCTTTAAAAAAAATCCGTGATTGGAAGCTGCGACTTTTTGCGCCAATTTTAAAATTTTATTGCAGTCATTCTGACTGTCGCAAACCATTCCCCCTAAAGCGTTAAAAATTAAATTATCGTCCGCTTCAATTTTAGAAATAAGGGCATCATGAACTTCTTTAACCGAAGCATTTCGCGAAACGCCCAAATCAAGAAGGCGGTTATTAACTTGCTGATTATTTTCTTCAATAATTTTTTCTAACACCTCTTTCTTTCCTGTAATCGCCGATAACCTGTCTTCCATTTTATATATGGAATGCTTATCAGCTTTCAATATTTTTGCAATTGTATCAGCGGCATTTCTCATAAAAATAAATTATCTTAACTGGCTTATTTTAACCGGAAAACTTTTCCATCTCGCGGACTGAAACTGATTTTTAGTAAGGATTCCTTCGGTGGCGCCGACTTTTTCAACAACCGAAGTGGCATTGGCGGAAGCAAGACGGATAGAATATTTAATTGCTGATTGCAAATTGCTAATTACTAATTTATCTTTTGATTTTTGTAATTCTGTAATATTACAATCTTGCAATTTTTCCATGAACCCTGCCACAAACCCACTTCCAAAAGCGTCTCCGGCTCCGGTGCGGTCTGCTAATTTTTTCTCAGAAAAAATTCCCGCTTTATATAAGTATTTGCCATCAGAAACAATGACACCACTTGACCCGTCTGTCACCGCCACGATTCCCGGAGTCAATTTATCCAATTTTTTAAAGACCTCCTTTTCCTTTTTAAAAGATATCCTCAATAAATCCGCCGCCTCGCTTTTATTTAAAACTAAAAACGCCAAATCTTTTAAAACAGACAAAATTTCTTTCCGCTTATGCCGAATATGATGCCCGCTCGGATTAAAAGCCACTTTAATTTTATTTTTGCGCGCAAAAAGCAAAAGCGGCTTTAAAAATTTATCCGACTCTCCGGCAAGCGATAAATACCACCACTTGGCTTTTAAACTTTTCCAAGGAATATCTCCGCTCGTCATCATATCCGAAGCGCCATGATAGCCAAGAATCGTCCGCTCGCCGCCTTTTAATAAAAGAACGGAATAGGCAGTCGGCTTAACTTTAGAAACCGCGAAAAGCGGCCGGACTTTCTCCTTTCGCAATCGCTCTTTTATCTCCCGTCCAGACAAATCATTGCCGATTTTTCCGAAGCAAGCGGCTTTAAATCCTTGTCGTGCAAAAGTTATACTGGCATTGGCCGAGTTTCCGCCGATAGTGGAATATACTTTTTCCACTTCCAACTTTTCTCCAAACGGTAAAATTAACGCCTCTCCGGATGGCGCTTTCAGCCACTTGATAATTTCGTAATCCGATTCCAAAAAATTATCTCTCGTCACCGAACCGATTGTAACAATATCAAATATCATCATTGAATTAATTTGCTTTTAAGCTCTTTCCAATAATCTGAATGCTTAATTCGGTTATTCATTAAACTATCATTTTTTACTAATTTCAAATTAAAATTTAATTTTTCAGCTATTGTATTATTTTGAAAAAAAGTGTCAATTTTATCCCTGCCTTCAAATAAAGAGTTATTACTGCCTATTTTAGTTTTAATAATAGGTAAAAATTCTTTATTAATTTCGTATCCAATAGAATTTCTCTTTAATTCTTTCGCTACTTTAGAGGTAGTGCCACTTCCTAAAAATGGGTCTAAAACATTTTCTCCAACAAAACTATACATTTTGATAAGTCGACGAGGCAACTCATCAGGAAACATTGCCAAATGTTTATCCTGTTTGGCTCCGGAAAAATTCCAATGACCCTTAAAATATTGACGCCACTCATCATTAGTTAATTTTGATTTTTCTTTAATGGCTTTTGAAACATTATTTTTTTCTTTACCTAATTTTTTAAATAAAAGAATAAATTCATAATCAATGGCTAAATGCCCATTGCGTGGATAAGGATAAGAGCCCATAACAGAAGCGCCGCCGCTGGTTTTCATATTAGTCATTTTCTGCCAAATAACCGCTCCCATATAATCAAAACCGATGGATTCGCAAAATTTTATAATCTCTGTTCTTATTGGAATAATTTTATAACGGCCATAAGTTACGGCTCGGGCGAACTGATCTCCTATATTAATGCTCAATCGGCAACCGGGATCTAAAACCCGATAACATTCAAACCAAACTTGATTCAAATTATTAATATATTCCTCATAAGTATCGTTAAAACCAATCTGGTTTTTATTGCCATAATCTTTAATTTGCCAATATGGCGGCGAAGTAACAATAAGCTGGACAGATTCATCTTGAATTTCAGCCATATTTCTTGAATCTCCTATAATAATTTTATGATTAGTAGCCATATCTTATTATTTTAACACCTCGCTCGCATCAATTTCTAATCCAGTTTTGGTTTTGCTATAAAAAATGATTTTATGTCTAATTTCTTCTCTTAAAGATTTTTTTAATTTATAAGTAATAGGTTTTATAGATACTGGCGTTTTTCCAATAAGACCATCTATTCCTTTTGATTCTTCTGCCCGTTCGGCTAATCTATAATCAACATTTTTAATTCCTGCCACTTTCTTTAATATCGCTTCCTGAAATCTTAGGCCGACAAAAGTTTTTTCTAATATCAAATCTTCTGCCCATCTTTTAATCATTGATTTATCTATTTTCTTTAAAGCTTTCTCCAAATTATCAATCATTTCGGTAATTTTTTCTGTTGCGTTTTCAATAGCTTTAGGATGTTTGGAAAGATACCATTTTTTCCAACCAATATAAGTTTTTTCAGGGCATTCTTGTATGAGCTCTGATAATTGACCGACTACTCTTGGTCTAGTTCCTTGGGCGTTTTGATTTGCTAAATTTATAATTTGAGTTGTATACTTTGGAAAATTTTTTACTTCGCCAATAAGCTCTCTGACCAATTCTTCGTTTTTTATTTTTATTATCATAAATTTATACTCGCATTCCGATTCGCGATAAAATTTATTTTTTCCTCGCTATTACTTTCTTAACCGCATTTTTAATATCTTTAACGCCCATGCCGTATTTTTCCATCAGTTCTTTTGGCTCGCCGGATTCGCCGAAAACATTTTTCATCCCGATAAACTCCATCGGCACGGGATATTTTTTAACTAAAAATTCGGAGACCGCCCCGCCTAAACCGCCGGAAATCTGGTGTTCTTCCGCCGTAACCACTGCTCCGCACCGCTTGGCGATTTCCAAAATCGTATTTTCATCAAGCGGCTTAATGGTATGGCAATTAACCACACAAACGCCGACCCCTTCCTCATCCAATTCTTTAGCCGCTAATAAAGCATAGTGCGTCAGCGAGCCGCAGGCAATTATAGCAGCTTGTGGTTTCTTAGCGCGGTTCCCTTTTCCGGATGATTCCCAAAAAATTTCCGCTTTTCCAGGCGTAAATGGGGTCTCTTCAGTGGTAAAAACCGGCATTTTTTCCCTGCCGAAACGCAGATAAACCGGCCCCCATAACTTTGCCGCCGCTACAGTCGCTTTTTTCGCCTCAATGGCATCGCAGGGAACAAAAACCTTCATATTCGCCATCACCCGCATAGTGGCGATATCCTCAATCGCCTGATGAGTGGCGCCGTCCGGTCCGACGGAAATTCCGGCATGAGCGCCGGCGATTTTTACATTGGAATCATTATAAGAAATCGTAGTACGAATCTGCTCCCAATTCCGGCCCGGAGAAAAAGTGGCATAGGAGGAAATAAAAGGAATTTTTCCGCTTATGCCCATTCCGGCGGCAATGGTGGCAAGATTTTGTTCCGCCACGCCCACTTCAAAAAATCTTTCCGGAAATTTTTTTGAAAACGCTTCCGAACGAGTGGACTCAGTCAAGTCGGCGCACAAAACCACCACATTGGAATTTCCCTCACCGGCAAAAACTAAGCCCTCTCCGTAACCGTCCCGAGTCGGTTTTTGTTCAATATCCTGAGCAAAAATTTTAACAGATAATTTTGCGTTTTTGTTGAGCATGAGAATTATTTCAACTTCTCAAGTATTTTGGAGTAGCTCCGCAAAACAGAGCTACTATGAAAATTCTCGAGAATTTTCTACATTCCGCTATTTTTCTCCGGCATGCAAGCGCCGCAATAACCGTGGCTCTTGCCCATTTTACCCATGGACAAAACGCCAAGTACCAAGGCATTCCAATACCAGGCCAATGGCTCCAATCCGAAAACCAATCCTTTTTTATAAACCGCGTACCAAGCCATCGCCAATGACGCGACAGCGGCAAACCAAAAGACCAATTTAACCGTTGGCCGCCAACAGCAATACCAATGAAATTTAGAATGTTCTCCATTCATCATATGCATAATATTATTTTTTTAATTTAAAAATTACGACCTTTTAACGATTAAATCTTATTATAACATATTAATTACTCATGCTCGGACTTAATCTGCCCCTGCAAAGTCCGCAGTTCTTTCAGCGCTTCCGCGCCCTGCCTTTCTTTCGGAACCAGATTTTCCGGGCCCTTGCCCGGCGGATTGCCGTGCCACAAATAATTATTTTCCATAAAACTTACGCCCTTGCCCGGAACTGTATGAGCGATAATAACGGTCGGCTTTTCGTATATCGCTTTCGCTTCATTAACCGCCGACACGAATTCCTGAATATCATGGCCATTTACTTCAATCACATGCCAATTGAACGATTCATATTTTTCTCTAAGCGACTCCAAAGGCATCACTTCTTCCGTAAACCCGTCAATCTGAATATTATTCCTGTCCATAATTACGGTTAAATTATTCAATTTTGATTTCTGCTTTCCCGCGAACATTATCGCCTCCCAAGTATTCCCTTCCTGATGCTCGCCATCAGAGGTCAAACAATATACGCGATATTTCCCTCCATTAAGACGCGCCGCCAGCGCCATGCCAATGGCCTGCGAAATTCCAGAACCAAGCGGCCCGGAAGTGGTCTCCAATCCCGGCAAAGAACCACGGTGCGGATGGCCCTGAAACCGAGAATCCAGCTTGCGGAGCGTGGACTTAAATTCTTCAACCGGAAAATAACCGGCATTAGCCATAGCCGCATACTGCACCGGACAAATATGACCATTAGACAAAATCAATCTATCCCTGTCCGGCCAATTCGGCTGGCTGGGTCGGTGATTTAAAACATGAAAATACATAGCGGCAAAAATATCCGCCATCCCAAGCGGACCGGCAGAATGCCCGGATTTCGCTTCAATCAGCGCCCCAATCAAATCCCGCCGGATTTTATTCGCCATCTCTTCCAAAAATTGAAGTTTCTTTTCGTGAAGTTCCATTAAAATAATTATATCCTAAAATTGATTCTTTTTAAAAAATGAAATCTTTTGATAATCTACAACATTTTTAATAATCTGTAATATTCTATTTAAAATCCTACTATCCTATCAGATAGTACAATATAATTAGATTTTTATTTTTATTATTTTTTACCGTAATTCAAAAATCTCCAGCGAGGACCGTTTTTCTGCGGAGCATTTTCTATCAGGAAAGCAATGTGGTCAAACCAATTGCTAAAAACAGACCCCGACACCGACAACGGACGGCGATCGAGTTTTAATTCTTTTATATTACCTCTTTTAAACCAATAGTAACTCTTGTAACCATTATTGCTAATAATAGATTTTTTAATCCTGCTAATAGTAATGGGAGAAACCCATAATCTTCTGCTAATTTCTTTATAACTTAGGCCCTTTCTTATAAGCGAAAGAGTGGCTAATCGCCTGGCAATTGTTTCTCTTTCTTGCGCAGTGGTCAAAATATCAAATAACCTATCTATTTCTTTTAAAGATTTTGCTTTATTAAATTCCCGCAATAACTCATCCCAAATTAATTTTTCTAAATTTTTTGGCGTTCTAATCAATTTTTCCATATCAAGATATTATACTATCCTATCAGATAGTATAATTCAAAGCAATTAAAAATTTAATAAAAACTATTTCTTGTCAGCTTGCTACGAGGTGGTTGATTAAAATTCCTTATTTTCGCCTACTATCTTATCAGATAGTAAGATATAAACGGGGGGTTAAATTTATAACAAAATTTAATTATGGGCCTCATTTATTTGCTGTCTCCTCTTATTTGTATAATAACTTAATAATTTTAAGCTACAAAAAAGTATTTAAAAAAGCAATGCCCACGAAAGTAAACTCTCGTGGGCATTTTATTAGAAAAATATCATATAGCCGTCGTCTTTAATTCTTTATTGCTGGACACTTCTTGCAATTAAACCAATTGAGCCCCGTAACACCTGGCGTCGCAGGCATATTGAGTTCCCAACAATGTCCACTGCAAGCCGCGATTTGTGCCTTACGCTTCTCTTTAAGCTCTTTAACATACGGCCGTATCAACAAAAGCAGGCCGAATAATCCTGCCAATGCCAAAAAACAAGCCAAGTAGTCTATGCTCGCCTCAATCATCCTCATCACCTCCTTTTTTGTATAATGTGCTTCAATTTCGCACTTTGCGAAATCAAAATAATTATAGCACTATATATTTAATAAGTCAAGATAGGCGCTTTTAGGATTTTTATTCATCCAAATATACGAAGCCGAAACTAAAATATCTGCCCCAGCTTCTTTAATGCGCGAAGCATTTTCCAAATTCACTCCGCCGTCTGCTTCAATTTTAACATCAGGAAATTTCTGGCGCAAAGTCCTAATTTTCCCCAACTGTGTCTCTTGGAATTTTTGGCCAGCCAATCCCGGATTTACCGCTAAAATTAAAAAACCGTCCGCTATGCCTTCGTGCGCAAAAAGCCGCTCCACCGGCGTATCCGACTTAACCGCAATAAATAATTCCGTATCAAAAGCCACGCATTTCATTTTCATCACATCCAAATCCTTTACCGATTCCAAATGGACAATCACCCGTTTCACCTTCGCGTCCAGCCATTCATCCAAAACCTCGTCCGGATTTTGAACCATCAAATGAACTTCTAATTTAGGGTTTGGGGTAGAGGGTTTGAGGTTTAGCGATTCCAAATTAGCCGGATTATTCCAAAGAGTATTGCGGGTAAATTTCCCGTCCGCTACATCCAAATGCGTCCATTTCGCGCCCATTTCTTTTGCTTGCCGCATTTTGCTTTTCACTGACCGAAAATCGGTTTCGTTGATTGCCGGTATAACTTCCATATTTAAATTTTAACATAAAACCGTAAAACTTTATTTAAACGCCTAACCTTTTGGATAAAATAAAAAACCCCGCAAGCCGGGGTTATTTCCTAAAAATTCTGTTAGCAAACTGCAGATGCGGCCGGCCGCAAGCGTCAAATTTATAATAAGTTACGGAACAATTCGGCGGATTTTCACGCGCCAACGCCCTATTCATTCTTTTATAACTCCAATCCTCTAAAAGATAACGCAATCCGAGAATCGCCCGGCCATGCGAAACCACAAAAATTTTCTTTCCGCCCTTTTTATAAGAAATCGTTTCCAGAGATTTTAAAAAAGTCAGTAATCGTCCTTCGGCCATACTAATAAAATCTTCCCCGCCAAAAGGCGCTGTTAAAAACCGGTCGTGATTATGCCAGTAACTATTCCACCAAGGAAAAAATTCCCGAACTTCTTTTTCGGTAAAATCTATAAAATAACCGGAATTTCGTTCTCTAATTAAATGCTTTTCTAAAACCTTAAATTTTGCCGATTCTTTTTTAGAATAGGCCATTAAAATCCCATCAGTTGTTTCTATAGTCCGTAAAAAACCGGAATGAAATAATAAATCGGGAATGCCGAATTTTCTTTTCAATCCTCCGCCGACTTTTCTTGCTTGCCGGATGCCCTTTTGAGTAAGAGGAATCAAGCGGTCCCTGACCGCCCCAAATTTTTTCCGCGCATCATCATTTTTAAAAAATGGTCCGGATTTTTCCGCAATGTTTCTGACAGATTTTCCGTGGCGGATTAAAACCAAATCGCGAACGCCTTGCAGTATCATCTATCCTCCATATGAAGTTTTCAAAACTCGCCTATTAATAAAATAACATAAAATAAAAATAATTGTAAATAACGATTAAAAACAAGTTAAACTATTTGCCTATCTTATCTATTTTCTCCAGCCGGCGGCGGAAACGCTCTTCTTCGGAAAAATCCGTCTGCAGCCAGATAGTCAAAATCTTTTTCGCCTCGTTTTCGGTTAAAAAGTCGGCGGCAAGGGAAAGAATGTTAGTATTGTCATCAATACGGGAGTCCTCAGCTTGTTCCGGATTGGATGCCAGAACCGAACGGACATTGGCAAAACGATTCGCTACAATATCCATTCCCACGCCGGAACCGCAAATCAAAATCCCGCGGGAATTTTCCGGGTCTAAACTCACTTTTTCGGCAACCTTAACGCCGAAATCAGGGTAATCGTCATTTTTATCATATTGATGATTGCCGGCATCCGTTACTTCCTGATAGCCGCTCTCTTTCAAATAATTTTTCAGCGCTTCTTTAAGTTTGAAACCCCGATGGTCAGCGCCGATGTAGATTAACATAAACAATAATTACTCTAATGACTAATTATTCTAATTAACCTAATCAAATCCCAACGACTTCGGAAATTAGACATTGATTAAAATAATTAGGTCAATTAAAAATTAGAATAATTTAAATTCAATTATAAATTCTCCGCCACTTTTAAGACATGTCCCACTAATGTGGAAACATATCCCGCCTCGTTATCATACCAGGAAAATACTTTAACAAAATCTCCGTCTATCACTTGCGTAATTCTCAAATCCACAATCGCGCCGTACAGTTCGCCGATAATATCCGAAGAAACAATCTGGTCTTCGGTAACTTTTAAAATTCCCTTCCAGCGTTTATCTTTGGCGGCTTTTCTAAAGATATTATTAATTTCCTCCACGGAAGTTTTTCTCTCTGCCAAAAAAGTAAAATCCGCTATAGAACCGGTGGCTACCGGAACTCTCATTGCCACGCCTTCAAATTTTCCTTCCAATTCCGGCAAAGCGCGGCTGACCGCAATGGTCGCGCCGGTAGAAGAAGGAGAGATATTTTGAGCGGCGGCCCGGCCGCGGCGAAAATCTTTGCCTCTGGTCGGACCATCCACTAAATTCTGCGTCGCGGTATAGCCATGCACGGTGTTCAAAGCCGCTTTTTTAATGCCGACTGTTTCCGCCATTATCGCCGCCACCGGCGAAGCGGCATTGGTCGTGCAAGAACCGTTGGAAGTGATTTTACAGGTTTTAAATTGCTCCTCGTTCACGCCCAGCAAAACGGTTTTGGCGTCTTTGGTGTCTTCATCTTTAGCCGGCGCAGTCAGCACTACCCGCTTGGCTCCGGCGACAAGATGCGCTCTGGCTTTTTCAAATGTCTCAAAAACTCCGGTGGATTCCACCGCCACGTCAATTCCCATTTTTTTCCACGGCAATTTAGCCGGGTCTTTTTCCCGCAATACCACTACTCTCTTTTTGCCAACAATCAATTCATTGCCTTTCACCTTAACGCTTTCCGAAAATTGCCTATAGATAGTATCGTATCTCAATAAATAAGCGAGGTTTTCAATGTCGCCTAAATCATTGATAGCGACAATATCAAGGCCTGCCCGCCCCACCGTAGCGGTGGCTTGGTCCGCCGACTTAAAGGCGGCCCGGAAAAAAAGCCGGCCTATCCTTCCAAAACCATTAATTGCTATGCGGGCTGACATACTTAATAATTATAAAACTTTCTTGTGCCTATTTAAATGGAGAAATGTTAATAAGCCGACAGCCATCATTGCGGCTCCATAAAACAAAGCGGCGTCAGAACCGGCTTTTGTCCAAAGCATTCCCCCAACAATGCCAGCCAACAGCGAAGAAATGCCGACGGCGGCGTTTAAAAATCCCTGTCCGGTGGCTAATTTATCGCTCGGCGCCAATTTGCTGGCCAATGCCCGTTCCACTCCGTCCGTAAACGCGGAATATATTCCCAAAATCACGAATCCCAATATGGTATTCAATACCGAATGAAAAAATGCCAGATACAGATAACTGGCAATTGCCGCCAAAAATCCTACGGCCAAAACTTTTTTATCGCCGAAACGGTCAGCCATTTTTCCGGCCGGAATCGCAAAGGAAACAAAAGAGAGGTTATAAACAAAATACATAAGCGGCATGGAAAATCCGTTCAATCCGGCTTCTTTGGAACGCAAAAGCATCAACGCTATCGGCATAAATCCTAAACCGAATAAAAACACCGCCAGCAAGTATTCTTTAAATGCCCGGCTATATCCCTTTAAAGAAAAACTGAATCCCTCACCCTTTAAACCCTTGCGCAAAGCGCTTTCGTTCAAAGAACCGGAACTTAAAGAACGGGAAACATCTTTTACGAAAAAGAAAGTTAGAACGGATAAAATGCCGATAACAAAACTTATTTTAAAAAGCAGACGATAGTCATTCAAAATAAGCGGCAATAAAAATACGGCGGCCAGCGGGCCGAGCGTAGCGCCGACTGTATCCATTGCCCGGTGATATCCGAATGATTTTCCTAATTCTCTTTTATCCACCGATTCTGAAATCAAAGCGTCCCGGGGAGAATCGCGGAGCCCTTTGCCAATCCGGTCAATGGAACGGAGAATAAATACTTGCCAAAAACTACCCACCAAGGCAAGAAACCAGCGCGTGGAAACCGAAATCGCGTAACCGCCTGCCGCCAAAATTTTCCGCTTGCCGATTTTATCCGAAAACCAGCCGAAATAAATTTTAAGAAAGCTGGCAAGCGCATCGGCAAAGCCCTCAATAAATCCCACCAATACCGGCGGCGCGCCCAAAACTACAGTCAAAAAAGCCGGCATTACCGAATAAATCATCTCGGCGGAAAAGTCGTTAAACAAACTTACCAATCCTAAAAAAAATATATTTTGGCGCAAGCCGAATATCCGTTTTTGATTATCCATTACCTTAAAAAATGACTGTTATTTTCCCCTTATCCTGAATTTTAAGCCGCTTCGCCGCTCCGGCGCCGATTTCCAAAACCCGATTAACCGGCTCGGGCGGATAATAAAGGGCATCCCCGTTATCCGGCGCGACATTTTCTTCAACGGCTACAATTTCATTGCCGCTAATCCAAACAATATCAATCGGAAATTTCATTCCTTTCATCCAAAAACCGTAAACACCCGGGTCGTCAAAAATAAAAAGCATCCCGCTTCCGTCTTTTAATTCTTCGCGGTAAGAAAGCCCCCTACTTCTTGCTAATGGCGTTTCGGCAACTTCCACATCCAAAACCGCGCCGTTTATTTCAATCTTCGCCGAGCCAAAAATTTCTTTCGGAATAAAAAAACTGAACACCGCGCCCGTTGCCAGTAAAATCACAAATAAAATTATTGCCAATAAAATTTTCTTCATATGCTAATCTATATATGAATATAACATAATTTTAGGCAGGCAATCGCTTTACAAAATAACAGTTCAATATTATCATGCCAATATAAACCGTTTGGCATTGCCGGAGGCAAAGAATGTTCGTTGAAATATTACCCCATATCATTTTCGACACGATTTCTTTGATAGCGATAAGTTATTTGCTGATAATAACGCTGATACCCCGCACAAAAATATCATTAGACATTATTTTTATAAATCAGCTTTGGGAAGAAATCAAAAAAATTACCAACTTGTCGCCCGATACGGCTCCGCCTGTAATTATTTTAAGAGATAGCGTTCCTTATGCTTTGGGAAATTACACTCCTAATAAAAAAATAGTGGAAATCTATTTGCAAGAAATTCTTTATAGCGGATATGGCGTCAAAGGCGTCCTTTCTTATTTTTTAAAAAGAAATACATCGTTTTTTTATTACACCGTCGCCCACGAAATGCTACACTGCGCGATAGACCTAAAAAAACCTTCTCCGCCCCACCACCTACACCACTTAATAATGAAAGACGCTAAATATCTCGAAAAAGCCATTGATTTTATTGATTATCACTTTAAGATAAATAATCAATCGCAAAAAATAATCGCTATTAGTAGGTTAAATATAAGTATAAAAAAAGATTTGAAAATATATTAACGCGGCTCTTTTTAGAGCCGCTTTTAATTTCTATCGTAGACCAGATGAAAAACTACAATCCCGAAAGCCACTGCCACATTCAATGACTCTTTTTTTCCGCGCATTGGAATTTCCAAGATTTTATCCGTTTTTTTCAAAATCGCCGGCGACAATCCCTTAACCTCATTACCGAAAACCAAAGCAGAGTTTTTCAATCTTTCACTCTCAACCCTTAACCTAAAATATGGAATGGATTTTTTGCTCTGTTCAACCGCGAAAATTTTGTATCCGTCTTTTTTTAATCTTTCAAGCAACTTTAAAGTTGCTCGCGCTGAGCGCGCCGAAGCATCCCATCTTACCGATTGTTCCGCCCCCAACGAAACTTTTATCAGTTGCTGGCGCGGTTTTCCAAACTGGTCAATCGGCTCCGGCGTTATGCCGCATAAATAAATTTTTTCCACCCCGGCGGCGTCCGCCGTGCGGAAAATAGAACCGACATTATGCAAACTTCTTATATTATTCAGTATCACAACCATAATTTTGTTCTTTTATAACCATTATCGTATACTAAAAACAGACGGGTTGAAAGTTGAATATGGAGGAAGTAATGAAAAGCTTGTTCTTATCCATTATTTTGTTGGCTCTGCCCAACACAGCTCCAGCCGAGAAGATTATAGAAGATTACCTAAAAACAACGGAAGTCAACCGCTGTCCGGCTAATCCCGCAAATTGGCTGCAAATACCAGGAACTGATTTTAAATTCGCAACTGAAAAAACTAATAAAAAAGAGATTGACTGGAAATTGGTTGTTTCCTTATGGAAAGAAATCAAAAAACATTACAAAATTGACCAGTCGATAAAATTGCCAAAAAACTTTTACTTTAGAGAACTGGCGGTTACCTATGACGGCTATAATGCTCTGGGTTTCTATTACTCTACCGGAACCCTCGATTCATCTTCAATAGAAATATATCAATATAGCTTTCTGCTTGAATATTTATCATATTATAAAAATTATGTAGAACTTACCCAGAATGATCTGAATGCTTATTTCTATCATGTCATAGCCCACGAATTAGTGCACTTCGCGCTTGATTACAAAAATAATTTTATCAGAAACGACCGAAGACAGCCAGATCATTGCCTAATGAAACAAATAGACATTAAATTAGCGGAATACGTGGATAATCATTTTAAAACTAATGGAAAAATTAAAAAAATCGTAACAACGCTGTCGGATAATGATTATGAAATTAATATTATGTGCGCAGAATGGATGCAGAAAAATTTAGAAAGATAAATCAAAATGGCGCTTTTCAAAAGCGCCATTTTTTATTGTATCCCGCCAAACTATTCCTGAAAATAGAATTTCTTGTTGTAAGTGGCAGATTCTTGAAAAATGCTTCCGGAAAGTTCGTAGAATCCAAAAGTGACATAATCACCGGAAGAAAAAGTGTGAGAAGCGATACTGCCATTTTCCAAAACGCCGGAAACCGCCGAGGTAAAACTGGTCTGGCCGGAGACCAAATCATTTCTGACATTATATTTCTTTAATCCGGAACCGCTAACGGGACAACTGCTGGCGTTATGCATCAGTAATCCTCCTAAAAGAGAATCAGTGGAGCTATTGCAAGTGCTGTATTGCAATTTCAAAACCGCATTGGCTCCGCCGATTTCCCATCTTTCCGCGCTATTAGAAAATGAATATCCGCCAGGCGGCGACTGGTTCAAAAAGAACAATATCGCGCTCGGCGTTCCGGAAGACATAAACGGATACGGAGCCGCGCCAAAGCTCAATTCCACGACTGAACTGCTATTAAGATGTCCCCATTGAAAATCAGAAAAACCGTAAGGCGGGGTAATTGCCGGCACTGTATAAGTCGTAGTCGCGATATCGGAATAATTGCCAAAATCATCTTTGGCCCGGACGCCAATCAGATAAGTGGTTTCCGGCTCAACGGAAATTTTAGTAAACGGCCGGTTATTCACTTCCAAATTTTCATCGGTCTCCAAAGAAACATTTTCCAGCGACCCCCAATTATTATCATCCAAAACATTGAAGGAATTAGTGTAATTTATTTCATATTCAACCAGATTGTCTAAAGTATCGCTGTCCAAAGAATCATCCCAGATAATCCTTAATAAAGAGCTGGCCTCAATAAAACTAAATTCAAAATTAGCCGGCGTGGCCGGAACTTGATGCGCTGGCGCGTCATTCTGAAAATAATATTTATTGCGGTCAAGAGCGGATAATTTGAGGGACTGCACTCCTCCTCCGGATTGAAAAAAAGAATACATTCCGACGGTAAAATAATCATCAACGTCATAAACTACCACGTCAGCCGTATTGGAAAGCTCAACTAATAAATGATTGTCTTCCAAAAACTCCCATCCTAAAGCGTTATTTTCTATTCCGCCGCCAGTGCCGCACCTATCGCTGGTATCCGGCAAAATTAAAGAAAATCTTTGCGGACTGCCACCGGCGCAATTTTTATAAGCAACACCTAAAACTTCAGCAGAATCCTCCGACTGCCAATTATTACCGGTATTTAATTCCGGCTCTGTCGATGCCTCTTTATTCAAATAAAACACCAGCGCTTTCCAAGTTAAATTCCCGCCATCCTGATAAACGTCAGCCGCAAATGGATAATTATCATAATAAAAATCCAACAGGTATTTATTGCTGGTAGTGGCGCGCGTATCTTTATAAAAATACAAATTTGATAACGGACTGGGTGCCGCTAAAGTCGTAGTCGCGCTCGTAGAAGCCGTTAGGCCGTCCCGGTCTTTGGAAATTACGGAAAAATAATAGTTTACGCCTATTTCTTGGATTTGAAACTGGTAAGAAACATCAGAAACCGTGTCTAAATCCTTTAAATTATCAAAAGAGGAGGTGGAATATTTCAGCAAGTAATTCATATCTTCTGTAGAACCGTTGTAGTCCTCTGATTCATCCCAGCTCAAATCTAAAATTAAAGCGGCGGTGTCTAATTGCGCGCTGAAATTTTCCGGCGCAGTCGGCTTTTCCCGCGTCTCAGGAAAACTTTGGGAATTCTGCGGATTAGGATTATTTCTAACTTCAAAATCACTGCTGTTAGTATCGGTATCGCAACCGTTGCCTAAAAATTCATTGCTGTCTTGCGCCGAAAAGCAACTTTCGTTTTGCAAAGATTTCCTTTCCAAACTTTTTCCTTCGCCCGGCAGAACTGCAATTGTTCCTTCCGGATACAAAACGCCGCTGCCGGTTCCATAAGCGTTTTTATCCACTACGCTATCGTCATCCGCGTATTCAATAGTGCTGGTACTATTAACTAAAAACACCGTGGCGCCGGTGTTATTCAACGATTGGCTCCAAGTCATATCCGCTTCTGCCGTACCGGCATAACCGCCAGCGCCGACCAAGTAAAATTGTTTAGGATAAATAACCGTCCCTTCGGGAAAATTTTTTTTAACTATTTTATCAGTAGAAGTCGCGCCGCCGCTCAAATACTGCAATGACCAATCGGCTAAACTGATGCTTTGACCGGTTGGATTGTATAATTCTATAAACTCCCCGGTATCCGCGCCGTCCATATCCATAAAAATTTCGCTGATTAAAACAGTATTGGCGGCATTGGCGGACTGCGGAGCCAAAAACCCGCCACTAACACTGGAATTTTTCGGCGAGAGATTGGCAGAAATAAAATCATTGGCATTATTATCCGTGTCGGTCTCGGAAACGCGAGACAAACTTTGGCCCGCGGCTGGATTATTTGAATAAGGATTAGCTTCATAATCGCTTGCCGAACCAAACCCCAATTTATCAACCACGGCGCCGTTAGAATCATAAACAATAACGGTATTGTTGGAAGCAATGGAGTAAGATGCCGCCCAAGTGGCGTCCGGAGTTGCCGAATCGCTATAATCCGTCTCGTGCGCCAGTAAAAAATATCCTTTAACGGGAATGGACTTGCCGTCCAGCCGGCTAGCGGAAACCAGCGAATACTCCGTGCCGCCGGAGGTCTTGCGTTTCACCGACCAACCGGTTAAATCAACGGCTTCATTATTCAAATTATAAAGCTCCACGAATTCGTCACTGGAAGTATTGCCGCTTATTTTCACTTCAGAAATTAAAATTTTAAGCGGCAAACTTAATTCTGGAACTACCTGCGGTGAACTTGTCGAACCGTTTTCTTTTTTCGGCGTGCCAAAAATTGTCTGGCTTCCGAATGTTTCTCCGCTACCGCTGTAAGTATGCCAATTCAAATCGCTGCCCCGTTCCATTGTTTTCCTTGCCGCGCTGTCGCCAGCCGACCAATTCGGCTCTGCCACCGCTTCATCAACCAAATTGCATTTATCATCAAAAAGTCGCAGTCCTTCATCGGTATTAGAAAGCGCCCCTGCATATATAGTATCCGCCACCACGCCCGGAACTGAATCATCGTCAGTTCTTTCTAAAAAGAGAAATCCGCCTGCGGATAGTTTTTTACCGTTAGAAAAAGTAATTTTGATTTGTTCGCCTTTGTCCAAAACCTGCCAACCGGATATATCTAATTCTCCGCCGGAAATATTTTTAAGCTCAAACCACTCATCGTTAGCGCTGACTGGCCCGCCCATCCAAGCCACTTCGTTAATCAAAAGTTTCTGATGAGTCGGCAATTGAGTAGTATTGTATGAACAAGCTGGAAAGGTCTTTTCTCCCTGGCCGGCGCCGGCCAAAACTGAAATACTATTATTAGTCACCTGTTGTATATTATTATTTGTCGTTGATTGTTGTTTATCTAATGTCGTCTGCTGCTTCTCTTTCGCCAATCTTTCCGCCTCATCTTCATCTTGCTCAGCGATTACAGCGCTGGTTCTAATATTAGAACCAACCACATTTGTATTATTAGTATTTACATTACTTACTTCATTGCTTATTTCATTTTTATTACTAATTACCGTAAATTCATTTGCGGGCTCATTTTTTTCCAAATCAATTTCTGAAACCAATGCTAATCCGCTATTATTGCTTCCCCTTGCGAATAAATTGCTGAAAAAATTTCCCATCGTCCCGTAGACCTGCACTAACATTGTTCCGGATTGAACAACGGCGCGTTCTCCTAAATTGGCAATAAATTTATTAGTTTTATACGCGAACATTGCCGTATTAACCACCGCATTACTTCCCGCTGTCGCAATCGGGTCAGCAACCGCCAAAACAACTCCCACTGCCTTATGCGCAAGCGTTAGCTCTGGTGGAACAATACATAATTCCTGTTCGCCTTGAATATTATTTTCCGACAATTTATTAAGAGAATTCTTTATATCGGCAATAATTCTATCACCCCGATATTTTAAATATACATCGGAAAAACTATGTCCCAATGAATCATTGCCATTTTGCAATTCAATATGAGTATTCGGAGCCATAATATTTTTAAAAGGCGCGCGGGCCACTACGCCGGCAATAACCGTATCCGTATCAGAAGTAAGCCATTTTCCATCTCCGGCAACTCGGCCGGCGGGCGTAGCAACGCCATACACGCCGATTGATTCTTTTGGCACGCCGCCGACTTTGTCCGTAATCACATCATAAAAACTATTAGCGTAAAAATTGCCCTGGGAATGGGCAACTAATAGTAATTTTTGTGTGTGAACTTGCTCGCTTGCGGTTTTCAACATTTCCACAAGGTCATAATCCTCAACCTTGCCAGAATCAAAAATTTTTTGATAAACCGAAACCGCAATATCCCCAAGCCCGCCGAGGTGAGAAGGATTAAAAAGATAGTCAACTTTTAATTTTTCTCCTTTATATTCTTTACCAAGCCCAAACTCTAAGGCTTCTTTGTTTTGTTTTGCGCCATTATCGTCAGTAAATACCCCATTAATCGTAGCGATAGTATAGCCATTTGTAGAACACAAAGAATCGTTTGTGGCCGCCAAGGATAAATTGGAAATAAATAATAAATTTACAGCTAAAAAATAATTTAAGAGTTTCATGCTTAATTAGATAATTTAGAAATATCTAAATCACAAGTTTCGTCCAGAGAAGAATAACTTCCTAAGTTATTATTATAAAAATCTTTTTGGGCTTTCTTTCTTACTTCATTATTCAATTGTCTAATTTCTACAAAACTATGTAGTCTATCGCTTATTTCAATAAATTTTTTAATATCGTCTCTTGAAGTAATTTCCCCAATGCACATATATGCTCTGCCACTATCCTCCGCCACCGCTGTAACAGTCCCCGCATTCACAATCGTTTGCGCCATTTCCATCTGCAACGCCAGCGCGTATTGCAAAAGAACTGCGCGGGTTTTGGCGGAATTCGGATATTCCTTAAAAATGGCGAGTTCCACATCATCGCGAATGCCATTCTGGTTAGAATCCACGCCTTCAATAGTTACGTCCGCAAGCGCGCCCGGCTCTGGGGGTAAATTAACACCAAGCACATCGTCCAAAGTAAGCTTGGTCGCGTGAATCTTCGCCACCTGTTCCTCGGTTTTTCTTAAATTATAAAAATGCGGAATCCGAATAAGCACTACCGCAACATATAAAACTACTGCGGCTACCGCTCCCCACTTCAATATCTTTTTAAATATAAGATAAAAATTTCTATTAGAATTTCCTAAATTATTATTTTTCCAACCCAAAAACATATGCCAATAATTCTAATCTATCCCCAAAAATCCGTCAATCCCCTGTATGCACCCCTCAACGTAGATACCTAACATAGATACCTATGTAAGGATCAATACCCCAGTTATATTTGCTATAGCAAATATAACTGGGGTAAAAATTATCGCTAATTTATTAAATCTACCAAAGTTAACAACTTATAAATATAGAATGCAGATTATAATTTAAATATTTTTCTTAAATGAAAATCGTTGTCTATTTCGGAAACTACTAACTGACGGACATAACGACGAATTTGATAAAACTCTATCAAAAAATCAATTTCATCTTTGCAATTATGGGGGTAAATAAAAACACTTTTTTGATAATTATAAAATCCTAAACGTTTTAAGTGAAAACGTAATACTTCCCGAATTTTTTTATCACTATCGGGAATATCAAACAAAACCATCCGCCACTTCCCGTCCCATTTGGCCGATTTTTTAATTTCCATTTCTTCTAATTTATATTCTAAAGCTTTTCTTTTCCCGCCATCTTCCAAAATGATTTTAACTTTACCATCGGCCAATTCTTTAACATCAATCATCCTATTTTTATAAAGGCGTTGAATTGCTTGGCGTAGTGCTTCTTCATTAACCTGTTTCCATTCCTTACTCATCTCTCGTAAGACCTTTGATCGCTGTCCGGGTGTATAGCAAAGACCCAATGACAAATGTCCATATAATAAAATTAAAAGTTTCTTTTGCACTGACCCAAATCTATTTTGCATATGTTCTATACTATAACTATATCCAAGTTTTATTTGCTATAGCAAATAAAACTGGGGTAGTAAAAATTAAAAAATCACTCGTAATTATCCGTCCATACTTAGCTTAACAGCTCATTTTATTTTTTATTCAAATAATCATAAATATTGAGGGTAGCTTTTACGGCGTCGCCGGCGGAGATGTTATTTTGCTTGTAAAGAACATCGCTGACGTCGCCAGCGGCCCAAATTCCGGGAAGAGAAGACATTTGAGTTTTATGAGCAACAATAATTTGGCCGCGCTCATCAAGATTTACTAAGTCCTTCACTAAATCAGAGTTTGGAGAAGAACCGATTTCCACGAACACGCCGTCCAATTTCAGCTCTTTTTCCCGATTATCGCTTTTATCCAGATATTTAACTCCGGTAACAAAATTATCTCCCAAAATTTCTTTTATTTCCGCTTGATATAAAATAACGACTTTGGAATTGGCTTTCACTGATTCAAAAGTAATAGGGTCGCCTTTTATCTTGTCGCTTCGGACTAAAAGATAAATTTTATTTGCGTAAGGAAAAAGGTCGCGAACGGCTTCCAAACCGGCATTCCCCGCGCCAACCACCGCTACAGTTTTTCCGCCAAAAAGCGGAGCATCGCAGGTAGAACAATAAACCACGCCCTTGCCGTTTAGTTTTTCTTCGCCGGGCACGCCCAGTTTTTTATGATGACTACCGGAAGCAATTAGAACAGTTTTAGTTTCAAAAGTTTTTTTATTTTCGGTTATAACCAAAAATCCGCCGCTTATTTTCTCCACGCGAGCAACCAAATCTGAATCTAAAATTTCAATCCCCCCCTGTGCCCGCAAGTGCTCTTCCAAATTTTGCGCCAATTCCAAACCGGTTAATTTTTTCACGCCAATCCAATTTTGAATATCCGCCGAAATCAAAGATTGCCCGCCAAATTCTTTGGCAATCAATAAAGTTTTTATTTTTTTGCGGGCGGCATAAACGCCGGCGGCCACGCCAGCCGGTCCGCCCCCTATAATTACTAAATCGTACATTTATTATCTCAATCCTAACGCTTTTTCTAATTCCGAGCGGTTAAAGCCGACATGAATCTCTCCATTTATATCAATCACCGGCACGCCAAGCTGATGAGATTTATTAACCATTTCTTCACGCGCCGCATCATCCTCTGCCACATTATGCTCGGCATACCGGACATTATTTTTTTTGAAAAATTCTTTTGCCATCTTGCAATAAACGCAAGTCGGCGTGCTATAAATTATTACTTCCGGCATATTGTTTAAAAAACTTATATGACTTTTAATCTTACCATCATTATAACATAATGATTTTGCCTAATGTTATAATTATATAATTGCACGGCAAATGAATACTCTGTCCAGGTTAAAACAAATCGCTTTAATAATCGGCGATATCGCCATTTTATATATAGCCCTCGCCCTGACTCTCTGGGTCCGCTACGGAAATTTTTTCTATTCAAAATTATTTAATCAGCACCTTGAACCGTTCACGCTGGTTTTTATAATTTGGATTGCCGTGTATTACATTGCCGGTCTTTATGCCTTGCCAGCGCTTAAAAACAATCTGGAATTTAAAAAGAAATTCTGGGCGACTAATTTAATCAACACGGCCATCGCGGCGATTTTCTTTTATGGAGTATTGACTTATTTTTCCATATCGCCAAGAGCCAATCTCGCTATTTTCCTGTTAATTTTCGGCTCGGCTGATTATCTCTGGCGTCATTTTTATAATTGGACGCTAGCTAAAACCGACCCGGTAAGCCGCCTGCTGTTAATCGGCTCCAATAAAACCGCAACAGAAATTTACGATTGCCTTATAAAAAATCCCCAGCTCGGCTACCAGGTGAATTATTGGATGAAAGAGGGATTGGAAGACAAGGAGTTTGAACATCTGTCCCAAATCATTGTTGCCAACCGCATTAATACTCTGGTTATTCCAGCGCACCTTAAAAAAGACGGCAAATCCGCAAAACTGATATATAGAACCTTATTGCTGGGAATTGAGGTAGTTGATTTGTCCACTTTATATGAAATTCTCTTCCAAAAAGTGCCATTAGCGGAACTAGAAGAGGTCTGGTTTCTGGAAAATCTGGCAAAAAAACACCGGATTTACGAGCTGATAAGCGCGCCATTGGAATTTATTTTTGCTTTTGTTCTATCAATCATAATTTTACCGCTGGCCCTGATAATCGCAATTTTAATAAAATTAACTTCGCCCGGCTCCGCTTTTTTCAGCCAAAAAAGAATCGGCAAAGACGGCAAGGAATTTATTATTTGGAAATTCCGAACAATGCGCGAAGACGCGGAAAAAGACGGTCCGCAATGGGCAAATTACCACAAGGACGAACGGGTGACAAAAATAGGAAAATTTCTCCGCTGGGCGCATCTTGACGAATTACCCCAGCTTTATAATATCCTGCGCGGCGAACTTTCTTTTGTCGGTCCCCGGCCGGAACAGCCGGAATTCGTGGAAAAATTGCGTAAAGAACTTCCCTATTACGACCTCCGTCATTTGACTAAGCCGGGCATTACCGGCTGGGCGCAAATCAATTACCGCTACGCGGCTTCGGTAATTGATTCTTACCAAAAACTGCAGTACGACATTTATTACATAAAAAATAATTCTCCTCTGCTGGATTTTCTTATCATACTAAGAACGATAAAATTCCTCATAACTAACCACGCTTAAAATGCTTAATAAGATCAAAGGGCTGATTCTGGAAAATAAAAATCCCGGCCAAACCGTGGCAAAAAACACTTTCTGGCTTTTCTCGGGGCAAATTTTCGGACGGCTTATCCGCGTTACGGTTGTAATATATGCGGCGCGCATTCTCGGACCAGCCAGCTGGGGAGCATTTTCTTACGCAATGGGCTTGGCGGCTTTTATGCTGATTTTTTCCGATATCGGCGTCAGCGCCATTGTCACCAAAGAAGCGTCCCGCAACCCCAATCTTGGCAAAAAATATTTTTCTACAGCATTAGCGATAAAATTAGTTTTACTGGTAGCGGGAATGACGCTGCTGATTTTTGCCGCTCCCTATCTCACTAAAATTCCGGAAGCAAAACCTCTTATACCGATTATCGCATTCGTCCTTCTTTTTGACAGTTTACGGAATTTCGGCTTTACCATCAGCCGCTCCCAAGAAAAAATGCAGATTGAGGGGTTGAATGAAATCGCCACTAATTTTTTTATTTCCATTTTAGGATTTGCCGCGCTTTTTTTATACCAAACTTCAAAAGCGCTGACTGTAAGCTACGCCGTTGCTGTGACGCTTGGCTTTTTACTGATTGCCCTGCAGCTTAAAAATTACTTTAAAGATATTTTCAATTATTTTGACAAAACGCTGTTATGGCCGTTGCTTAAAACCGCCTGGCCGTTTGCTTTGGCCAGTTCTCTCGGCGCCATTATGATAAATACCGATATGATTATTATCGGCTGGTTCCAAAACGCGGCGGAAGTAGGATTTTATTCCGCAGCCCAACGACCGGTACAGCTTCTATACGTGCTTCCCGCCTTATTCGCGGTAAGCTTATTTCCAAATTTAAGCCGAATGGCAAAAGAAAATAAAGAAGGGTTTAAAATCTTTTTAAAAAACGCTTTGAAAATTTCTGTTGCCGCCGCCTTGCCAATCGCAATCATCGGAATACTATTCGGAGATATAATTATCAACTTGCTTTTTGGAAAAGAATACCAAAATGCCGTATTGCCGTTTCAAATCCTAATCACTACCGTTTTAATAATTTTCCCTTCGGCAATAATTACTAATGCCAGTTTAGCCGCCGACCAGCAAAAAAATTTCATTGTTTTTTCCGCTCTCGGCGCGTTTGGCAATATTATTTTAGACCTTGTTTTAATACCCAATTACGGAATAGCCGGCTGCGCGATTGCCACGGTATTCACGCAACTAATTGCCAACTCTTTCATATGGTGGAAATTAGAAAAAATAATAATCCCCCGATAGGTACGGGGAATTATTATCTCAAGAAATTTTATAGGATTTAAGTTCCAATAAGAATTTGCTGATTGCCTGGTCTTGGAGCAAAAGGATCATAGTATAACGGAGTTGAAGCCGGGGCAGGCGCCGGAGCTACCGCTGGGACCGGAGTTGATGCTGGCTGCGCTTTCAGCTGGGCCTGCAATGCTTCTATTTGCTTCAAAAGATTTTGAATCTGTGATTGAATAGCAGAATTATCTGTGGCCGGAGCCGATACAGGCGCTGGGACTGGGACTGGAGCAGGCGCGACTGGCGCTGAAACCGGAGTTCCCTTGCCATACACCTCTGCTAACTTTGCCCTAGTTTTTGGACCTAAACGGCCATTGCCGGAATCAGTAGCGGTTTTAATGACTCCATATTTTAACTGGAAATTCCTGACTGCTTTTTCCGTAAGCAAACCGTAAAATCCAGTGGCAAGTCCCTCCGGATAAATATCCTTATCCTGGGCCAGAAGTTGCTGAACCCTTTTAACGTCATCGTTTCGAGTGCCACGAACAATATCTTTATTAAAGACCGGTGAAACCGCCTGCGCCACTGCCGATGGCTGAGCTACAGAAGAAGCCACAGATGCGCTTGGTGCCGGAGCCGGTGCTGGAGTTGTCGCGGCGTAACTATAACTAGAACCGCCTCCGCCGCTACTTCCACCGCCACCGCCACCTCCGCCTCCGCTATCACTAGTACAAGCAGATCCAGGAGTAACAGTTATAGTAGCGCTTATGCTCTGATGGGCCTCAACGGTCATAATTGACTGAGTAGACTGACATTCAAAACGGGTTTTATATTCGGATGGCGAAACCGTAAAATTCAGCTTATCCGCAGAGGTCAGTTGGAAGAAAATACCGGCAGTAGTAGTAATAGAAATATCAGTATCACTAACCGTTATGCTGTCCATTAAAGAATCTCTGCCAGTTATGGTAAAGGTATTGCTACCGATAGTAATTTTAGCGTCGGTATTGCTAAGAGTGGCGTCGTATGCCGCGCCAAAAACAAGCAAAGGCAAAACCATCAATCCGACCAAAATTGATACGAATTTTTTCATAAGTTATTAAACGAAATTTAAATTTACAATCTTACTTAATTTACTATTGGCAAGTCCCTGGCTCCCAAATTGCAAAGAATGATCCGGATCCGCGAGCAGAAGTAGTCGCATTCAAAATCTCGTTATCAGCAGTACCAATATACATCCTATAAACATTGCCATTAGTACCTCTAAGCTGAAGGCAGGCGCCTTCATTCTGGTTAGCAACACCATTAGAATCTGCTTGCAAAGCAAGAGTAGTAGTGGCAGTGCTGGTAGCAGTAGTAAGACTATTAAAGAATTGAGCTGTTCCGGTTACCGATAAAGTGGTGGAGGCGTTTAATTGACCGGTAACATTTAAGTAGCTAATTGCAGTGGAAGAAGCGCCGGAGATAAAGCCGCCGGTTAAGTTAGCAAGCGAATCAAAGTAAGAAATTCCAGCAACTGTCAAAGTAGAAGATGCATTCAGAACGCTAGAAACTTTAAAAGCGCCAGCCACAGTTGAAGAAGCAGAAGAAATAAATCCGCCGGTAAAAGTCGACAAGCTATTCACTATCAAAGTAGTCGAGGCCTGAAGCTGACCGCCGACTGCCAAAGTACTGGCTACCGTAGAAGAAGCGCCAGATGATACAAAACCTACTGTAAAATTTTGTTCACCAGTGAAGGTATTAACACTAGAAGTAGTACTGGTTGCTCCCAAACAAGTTCCATCTACTAATGTGAAACAACCGCCATAAAGCCGAATTCCATTAGAATAGGTAGAAGTAGCAGTAGAAGAAGCGTTTAATCCGCCAGTAAGAGATAGCTTTCCATGAATCGTTGAAGAAGCTGCAGAGATACCGCCATTCATAGTAGCGAGGCCAGTAAGCGTGCTTACGCCGGTAACGGTCAAAGTACCACCCGTGCTAATATTTGAACTAATTGTGGTGGCGCCAGAAACCGCCGACCATACGACCAATAAAGAAAGAACAACTGCCAAAATGACAACAAAGTACTGCTGTGTTTTGGTTAAAACATTACTTTTATTCATAATATTTTTTCATCCCGATATCTTAAAACGAGATGAAATAACCTAAATTTATTTTGCGACCTTATTTTTAATTTTTTAATAATGTTATTAGTATAAAATTATTTAGATAATAAGAAAACTAGGGGGGTGTGGATAACTTTTTTCGCTCTGCTATTTTTAATTTTTAATATCCTTAATAAGATTCTCGCCTTCCGCTTTAAACTCTGGGAAATCTTTTATTACTTGTTCCAATGCTTTTATCGCCTCCGGTTTTTGATTAGCTAAAAGATGGGCGCCGGCTAAACTTTTCCGATAATTCAAATCCTGCGGGGTATTCTTAGCAATGACTTTCCAGATGCCAACCAGCCGATTATAATCTTTCACCCGAGAATAAATCGTTACTAAAATCGGACTAGGAACCTCGACAGTACCAAAGCCCGATATTAACACTTCATCAGCTTCTGGTTGCCTGCCGTTTAAAATATAAGCCACCGCCAAGTTCAACCTGGCCTGATCATAAGAAGGGTCTAATTCTAAAGCTGTTTTCAAAAGTTCTATAGCGCTTCGAAAATCACCCCTCTGAAAATAAATGTCGGCGATTTCAAAATAAATTTGTTGTTTTTGCGGAGATAATTCCATCGCTTTATTAAAAACTGAAATCGCTTGGTCAGATAAACCGACTTTTTGATAGATCGTCCCTAAAAATAAATGGGCTCGCGGATCCATTGGGTTTTCCACAACGCCTTTTTGGGCTTCTTCAATTGCCCGACGTAAAATTTTATCGCGGAAATCCGGGCTTAATTCCGGCGATGCTCCGGCGCTTAAAGAAAATCTTATCAATTGTTCTCTAACCTCTTCTTTCCCCAAAGTATTGTAAGACAGCGCTTTAATAAATTTCTCAAAAGCCAGCGGAACATTATTAGCCGTTGCCAACCCCCCCAAAAGATTTAAATTAACCTGAAGGGGCCTGATATTTATAACATACATAATTAAAACTAGCGGCACCAATAAAACAACGGCTATCACCGGCCAATCACTCTGCCCTCGGCTAACCGGCGCAACAGCAGTTTCCTTAATTTCCTGAACAGAAAAACTATTAATATAAGCAAGAACTGCAAAAAAACAGATATAAGTCGCGATCTGGTCAAAAACAAAAAAGTTTTGCGCCAAATAAACCAATAGGATAGTAAAAATTAAAAGCGAATTTTCCAAAGACCAATATCTATTTTTAAAATGCCGCCACAGCAAATAAATTGTTGACACCCAAATTCCAAAATAACTTAAAAGTCCCAAAAAACCGGCATTAATCAGCCAATCAAAAATAATATTATGGGAACGGTCAAACCACGGCTCCTGCCGCCAAAGCTCCGGCTTAAAATACTTGGAAAAAACAAGGTCATAATTACCTGGCCCCCAGCCCAATATCGGACGCTCTTTGAATCCTTCCCAACTCATACTCCAAATAGTAAATCTGGACATAATGGTCCTTTCTTTAAAAGATAAGGAAGTAAGCCGATTGAGCGAAGGGCTGCTTTTTACCAACGGATTATCGCGCAATAACCAAAGGCCGCCAGGAATCAAAATTAGCAATACCAAAAACGCCGCCGCCATTTTTTTAACCGACCAACCATAAATAGTTACGGGCGGTTTTAGGTATAAGTAAATCAGGGTCGCCGCTATGGAACCAATTAATAAAGCTAAGGTCGGTCCCCGGCTAGCCGTAAAATAAATTGACATCGCCGTAAATAATCCGGCCATTCCGTAAAAATATTTAGCCGCTTTATTATCGGTATTAATCAAAAGCCATAAGCAAAATCCTAAAATAAATATCAAATAAGCCGCTAAATAAGTCGGGTTGCCGATAGTGCCGTCGGTTCTCACACCGCCTTGCGGCGATAATAAATATCCCAATCGCTGAAGTAAAACATAAACATTCTCATAGATGCCGGTGGCAACAAAAAGATTAAAAAATATTTTCCAATCAGATTTTTTAAAAACATTAGTGAGAACCAAAAAATAAGCAAAGAAATGTAAATAAGCCGCCAAACCCTCCATCCGCTCATAATTAGACCAAAAACTTTTTGCCGGGTTAACTCCGAAAATAGTCGCCAGCGCAACCACGGCAATAAAAACAGCCAAGGCAATTAAAAGCGGGGTTTTCTTTGGCCGATATTCTTTATAATAAAAAGCTAAAAAAAGCCATGCCGCAAAAACAATTTCTACGATTATTCGAAAAACAAAGGCCTTTCCAGTTATGTACGGGAAAAAAAGTACCTTAGAAATATAAAGCGGAATAAAAGGAACTATAAAAAGTCCTCCTCTTATAATCCATAAAAGCGCCTGTGGCATTATTCAATACTATCTTAATTGTCTTATTTAAACAAAGGTGGTTTTGGGAGATCTATCTTTTTTTAAAAATTCTTCAAAAGTGACTTTTACATAATCAACCATTTCCGCGGTCATGCCTTGATGGGCGCCAATAACCAAAGAATCTCTCATGATTTTATCAGCATTAGTTAAATCACCAACCACGCGGCAAGGAACATTTTTATAGGCCGGGTGCCGCAAGATATTGCCGGCGAATAAAAGCCGGGTTTGAATATTCCGGTCTTCTAAAAATTTTAATAACTCAAACCGCTCAAAAGGCGCGCCGTCCCGAATAGTAAGCGGGAAAGCAAGCCAGGTAACTTTGGCGTCCGGGTGCTCCTCCGGCAAAATAAAATATTCTTCGTAATTCTTAAAAAAGTTACGCAGGGACTCAAAAACTTTTCTGCGAGTTTCTACCACTTCCGGCAATTTTTTTAATTGCACTAAACCAAAGGCAAACATTACTTCTACCGGCTTTAAATTATGGCCCATATGGGTATAGGTGAATTTCTTATCATAATGAACGCCGGTATGTTCCGCGGTAAACCGAAAATCCAGCTCTTCGCTGTCATGCTGAGCCGCCCGGCCCCATTCCCGATAAGCATAGACATGCCGAGCCAATTCCGAGTCATTAATGCAAACAATCCCGCCTCCGCCAGCCGCAGTGATATGATGCGAAGCGTAAAAACTGGCAGTGGTAATATCGCTCCAGACGCCGGTTGGCTGACCGCTAAATTGACCGCCGATAGTATCGCAACTATCTTCAATTAAATATAAATTATGCTTTTTACAAAACTTAGAAAGCGTTGCCATGTCATTTAAATTGCCAAGGGTATGCGGCACGATTACGGCCCGCGTCTTATTCGAAAGCATCGCTTCTAATTTGGAAAGGTCTAAGTTGTAAGTTCCTAAATCAGAATCTGCCACCACTGGCAATAAATTATTTAAAACTATTGTGCTAAAAGTGGTGGCAAAGGTGCAGGCCGGGGTAATCACTTCACTGCCAACCGGCAAATTCAAGGCCTTTAAAGCCGCGTAATTTGCTGAAGAACCGGAATTAACCACCACGCCATACTGCTTGCCAAAAATCTTGGCCACCTTATCCTGAAATTCCGCCACATATTTACCCATACCCAGCCAACCCTCTTTAAGACATTGAACCACCGCTTCAATTTCTTCGTCGCCATAAACCGCCTGGGCATAATATACCTTATCTTTGCCGGGCCGAAATTTATTTCCGGGAAGATTATATACTCCATAAAAATTTTGTTCTTTCTTTTCCATAAAAAATTATGCTTGAATAGATTATAAATATATTTTCCAGAAAATTGCAAATACTTATATATAAAACCCAAATTAACGAAGTTCTGTTTCTGTAATTTTTCTAACAAAAAAGACCGCTGCTATAAATTGCGGTCTTGAATCTAAAAATTGACTATTGATTATTTAGAAAGCGGGGCCTCCAAATATCGCGTTACCCGAAGCACCATTTCCCGATGACTTGGGCTAAGCTCTTTCATCACCATAAGCCACTCCACCACTCGCTCCTGCATTAACTTATGATGCGGCAAAAGATTCGCTGGCGGCCGAAGCGCTGGTAAAAATTCCAACTTTCCCGGAACTATCACTACTTCGCCAGAAAGCCGGCACACATGAAGATAAGAAAATTCATGGTCTCTCGCTAATTTATAGAAATTCGCCATAGTGACTGGCCAAAACTCGGCCACATCTGATTTAATTTCCTTTTCAATCGTTCGCTGAACCGCTTCGGCAATTTTATCGCCACTTCCCAAATAACTTCCCGGATGGTGCCAGCAATCTGGAAAATGCGCATCATCCCGATAAGAAAGCAGTATTTTCAAATCTTCTACCGGCGTTTGAAACGGGTCCTTATCCACAATCACGCATTCCATCGGACTCATCGGCAATAACCGCTTCTCCCACATTACTTTCAAAACCGGCCATTCCATCATTGGCAAGGGCGTAACTCTGGCCAGCAAATAACTTGTCAATTCTTGTTCTTTATCAGTTAGCAAACCAGTTTTTCTTTTCAACAAAAACCCGACTCTTTCCAATAACAAATCAAGCGCCTCTTGCTCTTCTGTCGCCAGACTATTTTCCATTTCTCCTCCTCCTCCTATTTCTCTTATTCAACTACTAAATAACTTATAAGATTATAAGTTAACCGCCACGAATTTGTCAAGTAAGCGGAGAAAATTCCTTTATAATTTTGACAACATAATTAAATTCTTGCTGGTTCATTGAGGCAAAAAGCGGTAAAGACACAATTTCTTTAGCCGCATTTTCCGCCACCGGACAATAGGCAGTAATGCCAATTTTTCTAAAATAAGAATGCTGATAAACCGGGGGGAAATGCACGCTGGTAGTAACGCCATTTTCCGCCATATACTCCATAAATTTGTCCCGCCAGCCATTTTTAATTCTCGCTACATAAAGCCACCAGCCGCTTTTGGTGTATGGCTGGTCTTTAGGCGTTTCCAGCCAAGAAATTCCTTTTAACGCCTGATTATATTTTGCCCGCAATTTATCTTTGACTTTTAAGACCTTTGGCAATTTTTTAAATTGAGCTAACCCAATCGCCGCCATAATATCATTCATATTATATTTCCATCCCAACTCGGCAACATCGTAATGCCAAGAATATTTAGTGTTGCCGGTAAACCGCTTCCAAGTATCCGCACTAGACCCGTACCAACGAAGCGCTTTTAATTTGGCGGCTAATTTTTCATCGTTAGTCGTCAGCATGCCCCCATCACCAGTAGTCATATTTTTCTTGGCCTCAAAACTAAAACAGCCGATATCGCCAAGACCGCCAACCGGCTTTCCTTTATATAAAGCGCCTTGGGCATTAGCGCAATCCTCTACTACATATAGGTTATGCTTTTGGGCAATTTTTAAAATCGCATCCAAATCACAGCTGTGGCCGCCGAGATGCACCGGAATAATTGCCTTGGCTCGTTTGGTAATTTTCTTTTCCAAGTCCTTCGGATCCATACATAAAGTGTCTTTTTCCACATCCACAAAAATCGGCGTAGCCCGATTGTATAAAGCCGCGTAGGGAGTAGATACCACCGTAATAGCCGGAATCAATACCTCGTCTCCTTCGCCGACCACCAAGGCCTGAAGAGCAATATGAAGCGCGGCGGTGCAGGAAGTAACGCCGACTGCGTAATCAACGCCGGCTGATTTAGCGAATTGCTTTTCCAATTCTTGAGTCATCGGCCCCAAACCCACCCAGCCGGTTTTAAAAACCTTTTTTAAATTAACCAATTCTTCTTTGCCTAATTTTGGTCGAAAAAGAGGTACTTTCATTTATCGCAAATTTTTTAAATAATTAATTTCCACTAACTGTTCTTTGAGGAAATTTTTAGGAATTTTATCTAAGGGAAAATAAGTGCCGGCTCTCGATTTTTTCTTCGCTTGAGCGGTAAAAAACATCGTTATCCCATGCTCTCTTGTATCAAAATATTCAAAATGAGTTTCAAATCTCAAGTGTTTTAAATCTTTAGACACCAGACCAAGTTCTTTTTCAGCCACTCGCATGGCGCAATGCCCAAGCTTTTCTTTATATAATAAAATACTTCCCGGAACATGCCAACCTTTATAAAATTCATCATTCCTGGAAGTTAGCAAAATATGATTTTTATCCGGCATAATCGCAATATCCACCGGCACTACCGGTACAGATTTAAGCAAAGCGACAAAAACCGGATAGGGCGCCGGCAATTGAACCTTTTTTAAAAGTCCTACTAATTGTTTTATTTCCCCATCGGTTAATTGACTGATTTTTTTCATTAAATTTACAAACGCAAAGCAATGATTAATACTATATATAACCCTATGAAAAAAGAAATGGTTATTTTTGGCAATGGCTGGCTGGGAAACAAATATAAAGATTACTATAAAGAAAAGGCGCAAATTGTTTCAGCGGATATTAGCGACCCAAAAGCCGTGGAAAAAGTTTTGGACCGGCTTCGGCCAAAAATAGTAATTAACGCCGCCGGTAAAACCGGGCGGCCAAATGTAGATTGGTGCGAAGAACATAAATTGGAAACTCTCAACAGCAATATTACCGGACCGCTGATGCTTTTAAAGTCATGCGTGGACAGAAATATCTTTTTAGTTCAACTTTCCAGCGGCTGCCTTTTTAACGGCAAAAAGCGGGGCGGTTTTACTGAAGAAGACCAGCCGAAACCGCCTAATTTTTATGCTTGGACCAAAGCTACGGCGGATAATATCTTAAAAAAATTTCCGGTTTTGATTTTGCGCCTGCGGATGCCGATTGACGACTTGCCCGGTCCCAGAAACTTAATTACTAAATTAACTAAATATCCAAAAATCATTGACGTGGAGAATTCCGTCACCGTTGTTAAAGACTTAATCCGGGCTACTGATCAATTGATTAAAAAAAGGGAAACCGGAATTTATAATGTCACTAATCCCGACGCGGTAAAACACCGGGATATTTTAAAATGGTATAAAGAATTGGTTAATCCCCATCACCAATACCAAATGATACCGTTAAAGGACTTAAGCAGATTGGGACTCGCCAAAACTGGCCGATCAAATTGTATTTTAAACACAAAAAAACTTGCGGCGGCTGGAATAAAATTACCAAATTCTAAATTGGCAATAATTCGATGTCTTAAGAACTATAAAAAGTATCTTTAATTAAATTCTCAAAATTTTTTTCGTATTCTTCCAAAGAATAGCGGCGGACAATTTTTTCGGCGGCGATTCCAAATTTTTTCCGCAATTCTTCATCTTTTAAAAGCTGCGCGATTTTTTCCGCCAGCGCTAACGAATCTTTAGGATTCACTAAAAGTCCGCTTTCCTGATTGCGGACAAAAACCGGTATTTCCCCGATATTAGTGGCGACAATCGGTTTTCCCAACCGCATCGCTTCCATAATGGCAATAGGAAGATCGGTCATTACGGCTGGTTCGGCATAAATATCCGCCAGAGGCAAAACATCCCGGATATCCATTCTCCCAGGCAAAAATACCCTATCTTTTAACTTAAAACTTTCAATTTGTAACTTTAAACTCTCTTCTAACGGCCCCCAACCAACAATTACAAAATAAACATCGGGAAATTCTGACAGCACTTTTTTAGCAGCTTCTATTAAATAGTAGTGTCCTTTTTCTTCCACTAATCGGCTAACGGTTAAAATTACTTTAGCGCCGATTGGTATCCCTAATTCTTTTCGAACTGAATCCGCACTACGAGCGCCGCTCATTTCTAAAAGCGGCGGAATATAGAGGGTCTTAAACTTGGATTTAGGAATCTCCTCTTGCCGGCTGGTAAATTCCCGCACTGATTCCGCATCCACCAAAATTAGGCCTGTCCATTTTGCCAGTAGCCAATCCGCCCAAATCTGCCAGCGATGCTTATCCGGATATAAATTATGCTCATAAGAAATAATCACAGGAATACCGGCTAAAATGGCCGCCAGCCGAACAATTAAATTAGCGGAAAAAAGCGAAGTTACCACAATATCAAACCTTTCTTTCCTAAAATAACTGTATAGCTTCCACCAAGAAATCAAATCAAAAAGCGAACGGAAATTAAATTTTTTCCAGCGGTTTGGCAAAAGCCGAACCTCGCTGATAAAACTTTCTTTTTGTTCCGGAAAAAGAGTCAGTAAAAATAGCTCAAACTTAGATTGATTAATAACCCGAAGCTGATGAACCAATAATTTTTCCGCCCCGCCGACCGACAATCGTCCGATCGCAAAAAGAATTTTTCTCTTAATCATTATAAATATAACTAAGGCCGGCCCGCAGTAGCTTCGCAAGTTCAAAATGCTGTATTTTTCTCATTTTTTAATGACCAAGACTCAAACTTTACGTATCGCCATCCTTATGCTATATTAATACTTAAAATCATCATTCTTATGTTCAATGGTAAACAAGTTTCAGTTGTCCTGGCAACTTATCGAGAAAAAAATTCAATCAGTAGATCAATTGAGGAATTTTTCCAGACCGGCTTGGTGGATGAAGTGATCGTTGTCAACAATAACGCGGAATCCGGAACTGATGAAGAAGTTAAAAAAACTAAAGCAAGAATTGTACACGAATCCGAGCAAGGGTATGGATACGCCTTTCGGCGCGGCATTACTGAGGCCGTGGGAGATTATGTAATTCTTTGTGAACCGGATGGAACTTTTTGCGGGAAAGACCTTGTCCGCTTTCTGGCGTACGTGTCTGATTTTGATGTGGTGCTTGGGTCGCGCACTAACAGAAGCACCCTTGAAAAAGGGACAGATATGGGCGCTTTACGGCGTTTTGGAAACGTCGTTTACGCCAAGATAATTGAGATTTTGTTTGGAGCTAAGACGATAACCGATATCGGTTGCACCTACAAATTATTTACCAAAGACGCGCTCAGCAAAATCGGACCCGAGTTTAAAACAAATAATCCCTTATTTGCCACAGAACTTATACTTTTGTTGGTCAGCCATAAAATTTCATTTGTGGAAATACCCGTTAGTTTTCGGCGCAGGATTGGTCATTCAACTATTATTTCACATTGGTATAAATGGATTATCTGGGGCACGCGAGTATTCGCGTACATATGGTTTTTTTGGATCGGCTGGAATTTTAAAAAATTCAAAAAGCTATTATGATAAAAACGAATACTAAATGTCGGGATTGCCGTAGCGGCAAGCTGACAAAATTTTTGGATCTTGGATCGCAGCCATTAGCTAACAGTTTTTCACGTACGGAAGATTTAACCGCCGTGGAACGAACTTATCCTTTAGAGGTTTATTTTTGTTCCGATTGCGGTTTGACACAGCTGGTTCATGTGGTAAATAAAGAAGAATTGTTTAAACATTACGTTTATTTTTCATCGGTCATGCCGAAGGTTTCCGCGTACTGGGAAGCGTACGCACTGGATTTAACGAAAAATTTCCTAAAAGATAAAAGTAGTTTTGTGGTTGAAATCGGCAGTAATGATGGCGTATTGCTAAAGTTTTTCCAAGATAGAGGATACCATGTCCTGGGTATTGATCCGGCGAAGAATATAGCCAAGTTGGCCAATGAACGGGGCATTAACACGATGGCGGCCTTTTTTAGCCAGAGACTGGCCGAAACTATTGCCGCCGAACAAGGGCCGGCAAACATAATTTTAGCGAACAACGTTTTCGCCCACATTAATGACCATTATGATTTTTGCGCCGGTATTAAAAAACTTTTACACCCACAGGGGGTTCTTGTCATCGAAGCGCCTTATCTGATTGATATGTTCGAAAACTTGACTTATGATACCGTTTACCACGAACACCTGTCTTTCTTGGCGGTTAGGCCGCTAATTAAGCTTTTCGAAAGATTTGGTCTGGAGATTTTTGACGTTAAAATAATGCCGTCGCAGGGCCAATCTCTGAGGCTGTTTATTGGGCATAAAGGGGCGAAAAGTGTGTCGGAAAACGTTTTTTGCTTGATTCAAAAAGAGCTGGAATTTAAACTGGACGATCTTAATAGTTATTTCCTGCTGGCCAGCAGAATCGAAAAATCAAAAAGTAAATTGGTCGGTCTTCTGCAGGAACTGAAAAATCAAGGCAAAACCATTGCCGCCTACGGTGCTCCGGCAAAAGGAAATACTTTACTTAATTATTGCAAAATCGGGCCGGAAGTTTTAGATTACGCGGTGGACGATCTGCCCTTAAAACAAGGTAAATTAACGCCCGGGATGCGCGTCCCTGTAAGAAACAGACAATACGCGGAATTCCATCGACCGGATTACTATTTGCTTTTGGCCTGGAATTACAAAAAGGCGATTTTGGAAAAGGAGGCTGATTTTATTCATAAGGGATGAAAATTTATTATACCTATCGGCGATGAACCATCAATCATATAAAAATATTTTGATTTGCGGCGGTTGCGGCTTTATGGGGTCAAATTTTGTTCGTTTTTTGCACAACAAATATCCCTCATACAAGATATTTAATCTGGATTTGCTGACCTACGCCGGTAATCCAGAAAACTTGGATGATCTGGCCGGCAGTGAGCGATATGAATTTATTCGCGGCGATATTGGAGACAAGTTGTTAGTGGAAAATCTTTTTGCCAAACACGGGTTTGAAATAGTTATAAATTTTGCCGCTGAAAGCCATGTTGATCGTTCGATTGTCAACGCTTTTCAATTTATCAAAACCAATATCCAAGGAGCTTATATTCTGTTGGAGGCAGTCCGGCAGCATAAAATACCGAGATTTGTTTACATATCAACAGACGAGATTTACGGAGATATTCCAAAAGGAATTAAAACCAGCGAAGAATACCCGCTGAATCCTAGCAATCCGTACGCTGCCTCAAAAGCTAGCGCCGATTTAATAGTTCAGTCATATATTAGGACCCATAAACTGCCTGCTGTTATATTGCGAAGCTCCAACAATTATGGTCCTTATCAATATCCGGAGAAATTAAATTCTCTAGTTATTACTAATGTCCTGGATGGCAAAAAAATTCCTATTCACGGAAGCGGCGTCCATGTTCGAAGCTGGATCCACGTTCAGGACTTTTGTGCGGCTCTGGACATGGTGATGCACCGGGCGGCCGATGGAAAAATCTATAATATATCTGGCGAAGAAAAAACCAACCTCGAAATTATTAATTTAATAGCTGAAGCGCTTGACAAAGATCCTGCCCAGTATGTTGAATTTGTTAATGATCGCCCGGGGGCGGATTTACGTTATTCGCCGGACCACAGTCGCATTGCCAAGGATTTAGGATGGGAACGCAGATATCACTACACGGAAACGCTGGCCAATCTTGTGGATTGGTATATCAAAAACAGAGGTTGGTGGATAAAAATTAAACAGAAAAGCGATTTTTTGGACCACTACGATAAACAGCGTCGAGGTATTTACGATTTGTAGCTCATGATGAAGATATTAATTTTAGGCGCCGATGGCCAACTAGGATTTGATTTAATGCGTGTTTTCGGCGAGAAGGCGATCGGTCTTACACATAAAGACGTTGAAATTACCGACACCGTACAAGTCACAGCCGTTATCAAGAAACATCGGCCGGATGTAGTTATTAATACAGCTGCAATTGTGAGGGCCGAATGGTGTGAAATTAATACTGAGAAATGTTTTGCAGTTAATGCTTATGGTGCCCAAAATGTTGCTAAAGTCGCAACGGAAGCTGGGGCGGCTATTGTTTTTATTAGCACTGATTATGTTTTTGATGGTTCCAAAAACGGCTTTGAGGAAAGCGATCCGGTTAACGCCATAAATGTTTATGGAGCAAGCAAGGTTAGGGGGGAAGAATTAACAGCGGTAGCCAACAAGGCTCATTACATAATTCGATCCAGTTGGTTTTTCGGCAGCAATTTGCCCCATAAAGGGTTGGATTTTCCGCGAAAAATATTAGAGCTGGCTCGTAGCCAGCCAGAGATTAGAGTTGTTAATGATCAATTTGGATCCCCAACATATACCAAAGATTTAGCGGAGAAAATAAAAGAGCTTATTGAAAAAAGGGCGCCTTTTGGTATTTATCATATTACCAACCAGGGCGTAGCTTCTTGGTACGATTTTGCAAAAGAGATACTTCGATTTTCTGGAACCGATACAAAACTTAAGGCTATTTCTTCCACTGAGAGTCGTTCGGGATTAAAAAGGCCACGTAATTCAATATTGAAAAACACCAAATTTCAAGAACTTGGAATAGCGCTTCTACGCGAGTGGCCAGAAGCTTTGAAGGAGTATCTTGGAGAATTGAATAATTTTCAATAAATACTTATACTTGGATTATGAAAAACGATTTTAGGGCAATACTGACGCTTATAACTACTTATACAATAGGAAATTTTCTTCTTCTCCTTAGCCGAGGAATTTATTGGGATGATTGGGCTATAATACCGCTCCTCGAAGAAAAAAATTATGCGCTCCTATGGTACTTGCTAAGCCAAGGAAAACTTTTTTCTATCTATTTTCTATATAAAATGGCGTGGCTAACTAATAATCCGATTTTCTTTATGAAATTCCTTTCTTTTATAAGCTGGCTATTAGCCGGACTTTTCTTGTACGGAATCCTCCGCCAAAAATTGGCATTGCGCCAAAATCGGGCATTTTTTATATCCGCCTGCTTTATGTTAATACCAATTTATTTAGTCAAAATTATACAAATAGTTTTGCGCTATTCAATTAGCAATGCAATTTTCTTTTTAGCAATATTTTTATATTTTACCGCTCAAAAATCCGCTGGAAAATTTATTAAATACTCCGGCTATCTTTTGGCTTGGATTTTATTTTTTCTCTCTTTCGAAACAAATTCCTTTTTAGTTTTTTATTTGGGATTTTTAGGAATGCTTTTGTTATTATATCGGCAGGAAAATCTTGGGCGGCCATTCCTATCTTTACTATATGATTTCAGCAAAAAACATTTTTTCTTTATAATCCTGCCGTTAATCTTCGGCCTATTAAAAGTAACGATTGGCCAACCCACTGACGGTTATGAGGGTTATAACCAAATCATTCTTCCAAATAACTTATTAACCTATATCCAAAATATCTGGCAAAATATAGTTTATGGATTTTTTTGGCCAATTCTGGCGCCACTGGGCATTCTCCCAAGAAAAATATTTTCGGGGATTCTGATAATTATCGTCGGTTTATTTTATTTTCTAACCAAAAATATTCTTTCTAATGAAAAAGAGGGGGCGGATTTCCAGCCCAAACAATATCTGACCGCTGGTTTATTTTTATTTATTTTGGGAGTAATTCCTTATTTTTTGGTAGACAAGATACCTCATATTTTTGGCCATGGATTTGCCATGCGACACGCCCTTCTTTTGCCGCTTGGGTCTTCCTTAATAATTTTAGGCGCAGTCATCGCCGTTATAAAGGATCGCTGGCAAACCATGGTTCAAGTAATACTTTTATCCTCATTCTCTACCTTTACCATTTTCAATTATTACACCCAAGATATGGATTGGTATAAACAAAAAGCCATCATAGAAAGTTTAAAAGAAACTAAAAACGAAACAATTATAAACGCCACTTCCTTAATTTTCTACGATAAAATGGGGGCCAATTGGCAAAACCGAAATGTGCGCGGGGAAGAATATTTTGGGTATATCCAAAGCGCTTTCCCAAAAGAGAAGTTTAAATTCGCTGCCAGGGAAGAACACGATCCGGTTAAAAACTATTATTCTAATCCGGATAATATAAAATTTTTTTCTCCGGGCTTTAATCCGGCGAAAAAAGTTGTTAAGGTTGAAATTGTTTCCAGAGCTAAACGGGAAATTACCACAGTTAAAAACTGGCTTAAAATAAAAAAATCAGAGGTTCTCCGCAATGAACCCGAAATGCTGAAAGACATAAAAGATATCTACCGGGTAGAAATTATTCCTTTCGATTAGATTGCGCCCAAAGCACGGCGGAAATTGCCTCAACGTAATTTTGAACGCTTTCCGAAATGCTTATCTTAACCGCCTCTCGCAAATACTCATCGGTATAAGCGCGAATACTGACTTTTTCAAAAGCCGCAAGATAATTAATAATATCCTGATGGCTATTTTTAAGAATGCCGCTTTTTATCTTTTCCATTGCTTTTTTACAGGACGCCGCTCCGTCAATCTCAAAAACCCCCGGGCAATTCCGATACCAAGAATAACCAAAAACTAAAGACGGCTTTGACCTTAAAATTGCCTCCCAACCGGCTGTGCCATTAACACAGGCAACCGCCTGCGCATTATCAATTAAATCATAGGTATTGGCGCTTAAGGGCACTAAATAGGTGTTTTTCAATTTACTAATCTCGGTGTAATAACCCGGATAACGGTAGTGGGAATAGCTGTGGCCACGAATCTGCCATTGAAGAGGATGTTCTTTAACATAAAGATGCCAATCATTCGGCAAACTAGCCGCTAAAACCTCCAGCATCAAAAGTTGGTCAACGAATATTCCCCCTAAAGGACTGGAGGTGGCTTCCGGCTGGTAATTCAACGCGACATAAATATATTTTTTAGACCAATCCGGATCAATTTGATGCCGCGAATATTCCTTCTGTGGAGTGTCCCCGATTCTATTTTTAAAAAAAGCCGAAATATCTCTAAGCCAAGTTCTCCGCCGAATCATCCCGAGAAAAGCGAGTAGTTTTATTTTAAACACATTTAAAAATGTATATTGTTTTTTCTGATACTTGATATCCGCAAGAAAGAGCTTGGTTTTATGCTTTATTTGATTATTATAATAATCCTGCAAATCTTTAGATAAATCAGTGATAGAAAAATTTTTCTTCTGATTATTTTCCATCGCCCGCCTTAAATCCGGATTGCCAGTTTTAAAATCGGACATAAGTAAAATCCGATCGCTGATTCTGGTCAGCATGAAATTGATAGTTTTAATGCCAGCAAGTTTGGCCAGGCCGTAAGCCACAAAATCATAGACAGTATGAGGGTCAACCGGAAAAACTAGCGCATCTGGTTGGAATTTTTCTAATACGCCATTCCAATATTGAATTAGATGATAATAAAAATTTTTTCTTTCACTAACGGATAAATGTTCAAATCTTTTATTCATCATAGTTAAGACCAACGATTCGGTTTCCGATAATTTATTCAGTAAATCCTGTCCCGGCGGCAAAAAATCATTGTCAGCGAGTTCTTTGGGCGGAATAGCAAAGCTGGCATCTAAGTGGCTCTGAAAAATAGTATTAGGGAATTTAGGCCTAACGACCTCAAGTTCGGAACTCAACCCAGTCCAATAAACAATTTCATGACCTTGCTCTTTTAACTTTTCGGGTACTTCCAGCATTCCCAAATCCTTGCCTGACCAACCTAAGAAAATTAAGCGCATGAATTTAAATAAATTATAAATTTTTTAATTCGGCAACGATAAAATCAGCAATATTTTCCATACTTTCATCTCTGGACAATCCCGAACCAAAACCAGCAGAATCCGCATTATATCCGTGGATGGAAGACTGTTCTAAAGCCTTGAGGTAATTAATCACCTTCTGCTGATCCGGCTTAAAGCCGGCGGATATTTTTTCAAATACTTGCCGGCAAGAATCTGTATCGGAAACATGAAAAATTTCCGGACAATCCCAATACCAGGGATAACCGAAAATCATCGCCGGCTTATCCCATAATGTCGCTTCCCAGCCGGCAGCTCCAGTAATCGTAACCACTGCCTGCGATTCGTGATTTAACTTGTAAGAACTGGTTTCTATCGGAACAATCTTAACATTTTTAATTTTGGAAATTTGCTCGTAATAACCGCGGTATTTATATCCGGAAAATTCTAAACCGAAACGGAGCCACTGGATCGGATGCTCCTTCACGTAAATAACCCAATCTTTAGGCAAAGCCGCAGAAAGCGTTTCCAGCATTAAAATCTGGTCAGCAAAAATGCCGCCCTGGGGGCTAGTGGAACATTCCGGCTGAACCTGCAATGGAACATAAATAAATTTTTTAGACCAGTTTGGAGGCTGCTCGCAGCGCCGGTATTCTTTTTTGGCATTATCCCTGATCAAATAAGAAATCTGAAGAATTAATTTTTTGGCTAAACGCCCATATTCGCCGTTCCGCCACATCCGCCACAAATAACCGGTCGCTTTCCTGAAAATCGTGCCATTTTTAATGCTGTCGGAAACTTCTTGAGAAACCAGGCGATGCCAAAGCGAATGCTTGCTCTTTAAAAATTTAAGGTTGTCTGGCATCTCATTAAAATTTTTATCAGTAATCTTCAAATAATATTTTCGGATGTCTTCGGCCAAATCTCCGGAACTGAAATTTTTTTTGCTGTTCTTGCTCAATTCTCTTTTCAACCGTTCGCTCCCCTGCCAAAAATCTTTTAATGGCAGTAATCGGCCTGGGATTCTGGTATCCACAAAAGTAAGGACTTTAATACCCAAAAGCTTGGCAAGAGAATACAAAACAAAATCATAGGAATAATGGGGAATATAGGAAAGCACTAACGCATCTGGCTGATATTTTTTTAATACTCCAAGCCAATACCAAACCATCTTATAATAACGATGCTTGCGCTCGCTGACGCTATCTTTAAAAAAGAAAAGGTTCAGCATAGTTAGAGTTAAAGATTCCGCTTCATAGAGTTTTTCAAGCAAATCTTTTTCCGGCGGTAAAAACGTGGAAACATCAACGCCCGACGCCGGCTTAACCTCTATAGCATCCCGATAAGAATGGAAAATGGTTTTGGGCGACTTAAATTCATCAGCGCCATCATAACCAAGCCAATAAACGATCTCGTGTCCGTTTTTTTGCAATTCCGATATAAGGTGCCCCATGGCCGCCCCCTTTTCGGTCCAAACTAAAAACAATCTCATTGTTTTAAGGTATAAATTTTATAAAATTGAGAATTGGTGTCTTTTAACAATTCTCTTGGCGCTCCTTGTTCAACAATTTTGCCATCATTCAAAACCATTACTTTATCAAAATCCAAAATAGTGGATAAACGATGGGCAATGGCAATCACCGTTACTTTGCCCCTTAAACTTTCAATGGATCTTTGGATCGCCGCTTCTGACTCGTTATCTAAGGCGCTGGTAGCTTCATCTAAAATTAGAATCTCCGGATTCCGCGCCAAGACCCTAGCAAGGGCAATCCGCTGCCGCTGACCAACAGAAAGCCGCAGCCCCCGTTCACCAACAACAGTATCAAATTTTTCCGGCAAATCCTGGATAAAATCCCAGCTATGGGACATTTTAGCGGCCTGAATTACTTGTTCTTTGCTTATAAATTCATCAAAAAAACGGATGTTATTAAAAATAGTGTCGTTTGCCAAAAAAATATCCTGGGAAACATATCCGACTTTTTTTCTCCAATCCCTAAGCCGGATATCTTCAATAAATTGCTTATCAAGAAAGATTTGTCCTTTTTGCGGTTTTAAAAGCCGAAGCAAAATATCTACCAAAGTGGTTTTACCGACTCCCGAAGCGCCGATTAAACCAACCATCTCTCCGTTAGAAATATTAAAATTAAGTTCCTGAAACACCTGCTGGCCGCCATCATAAGAAAAACCCATATTTTTAAATTCCAGCCGATCTTTAAAAATAAAAGATTGTTTTCCTCTGTCTGCCTCTCTTTGCTTAAGAGTCTCTTCTTGATAACGAAGAACACTAGTAAGATACGGAATACGCATGTTAAAAAGATGCGCTTCAGATTGGATGGTTTGGATATTTACAAACACTTTATTAATGGCATAGACAACGACCGCAAAAGAAGCCAAATTAATTGAGGAAGTTTTATGCAAAAAAAGAAAAGATCCGATGATAAATAAAACCCCGATTGGCTGAAGCGAGGCATCAATGATGCTTTTTAATATTTCTGCCCTCATTTTTAATCTTCTCAAATCATCAAAATAGCCAATTCCATTTTTCAAAACCGGCAGTTCCGCGAAAAGGGATTTGATAGTTTTCATGCCTATCAAGCTTTCATTTATATAATGGCCTAATTCCTTAGATTGCCTGGCCGTATCAGCAACCGCCAATCTGGTCTTTAAAAAAATTGGCCTAAAAAATAAAAAAGAAGTTGTGCCGAATAAAAAGGCGATTCCAGCCACTGTCCAAGATATATTGGCAACTAAAAAACTGTAAACTAAAAAATTAAAAAGGATAAAAATAAAAAAACTGATATGGGAAAGAAGGCCGGCAACATGCCCTAAATCGGTAATTAAAATCTGGTCAAAATTTCCGATTTTCTGACGCACCAGATAAGGCCAATTACTCTGAAGAAAGGCGCGGAGCAAGGCAATTCTGGTATTTTTCTCATAATTAGCAGTGGTATGGCTCACCAAATATTGATTGCTGAAATAAACAGCCGCTTTTGCAATAAATAAAATTGCTATGAAAGCTGATAAAGAAAAAATTGTGTAAGGAATGTGCGCGTAAAAAAATATTTTTTGAATTGAGCGCGAAATGATATCAGAAGCAGCAGACGGCTGATTATCTATAAAAGAAAAAAGTGGGATAATGGAATTGATTCCTACCCCCTCCAAAGCGCTGACAATTAAACCGAAAATTGCCATAGCGGCAATATTTTTCTTATAACCCTTAAAAACCCGGAGAATTAGACGCAAAAAATCAATTAGTTGCCGGAAAATAGTTACCATGACTAATATAACCCCTACTCTTATCAATGAGTTATCTAAAAAAACTAATCAAATTAAGCTTTTTCTAAGTATTTTTCCACGAAACTTTTTTCAGTAAATTCAGAAATAATTGCCCAGCGGAATTTTCCTCTGGCCACTGGCTTAAACCCATGATAAAAATCCGCCATAGTGTCATAAATCAAGCAAGCATTTTTTAAATTATCCGGCTCAACAATAGGTTCGTTCCCTTCACGATCTTTAAACAGGGATAAATTTCCGGAATTTTTCCCCCCAGCGCCATTTACAAAAAATACAATATTAATATCTGCCCGCGCCCGCGGATCATCCTGGATCCCATCTTTATGGGGAACCACCTGCGTGCCCGTACAGGCCTGATTCATAGTCAAAGAATAGCAGACAAATTCTTTGTTAATACCGACAAAATCAGTGACGCGTTTGGAAAACTCCAACGACCGCAAATAATTCAAAAATTTCGTGACTATTGGATTCTGATTATGCGGGTCAAAGCGCTTAAAATCCAGCGGCCGGCCATAACCCCAATGGAATCCGGCATCGTAACTTTTAGCCAGTGTATTGGGCGGATCAAAATAAAATTTCTTTGGCCAATTTTGAATAACTTCTTTGAGGAATTCTTCTGATAAAATATTCTGGATATAAGCCCAGCCATGCGTTCGGTAATGAGCAGCGGCTTTTTCTAAATTAGAAGTAATTTCCGGCTTGGCGGAAAGAACCGGCGGCTGGCGACGCGATAATAATCTTTGGTATTGGCGGAATTTTCCAATATAACGGGACAACTTTATCTTAAACCAAAGCGGAGTAAAGCGAATTTTCTTTTCAGCTTTTTCCATATAACTCTTGGAAAAAGACGATTTCATTTCATTAGGATTATTCATAAAAATTTTATTAAAATAATTATATCAGAAAACAAATATAAAATAAATAAAAACCGCCAAGTCAGACTTGGCGGATATTGAACAAATTTTATTTCTTCATAAACAGGATGTCATTCATGGCATCAACAATCCTTTTGGCAAATTCTCCTTTTTCTTTAAAACCGGGATAAAGTCTTTTTTGCCGGAGCCCAATACAATAAAGCACATCTGGATTTAATAAATCATATATTACCCTATCAAGATTATTCACATCGCTATACACTTCTTTTGCTACTCCTTGAAGTACTGGTTCCCAATCCCATTGGCCAAATACAAGAACATTCCGCCTCTTAGAAACTTCACTTAAAACACTTACGACCGGAATTCTTTGAATTGCTGCGGCCTGACAAAAAGTGGAAGCAGATTCCACTAAAAGATCTGCAGCCGGCAGAAGGTCAGAACTGGAAAGACCGCCATCGCGCTCTTCCAATTCTGGTTCCTTACCAGACACTTCTTTCCTTGTATATGTCTTTTCTTTAGTAACAATGATCACCGGCACACCTGTATAAAGCACGGGTTCGGCATAAACTTTAGGCGAAACACCATCGCCAGGATGCGGCGCTAAAATCACTTTCAATTTTCTATTTCTTAAAAGTGGCTGATTAACCGCATGCACCACGCTCATTAAAAGAAAAGCAGTGATCGAAACTGATTTATGACCAGCCAACAAAAGAAGCTTCTCATCATCAGCAATGCCAAGCTTCGCCCGCATCTCTTCTCGAGAAAATCTCGGAAATGACGCGTCTTCCCATTCATGATTGCCAGAAACTACCACTTTGGAATTTTTAAATACTCCTTCCGCGTTATGCTTTTCATTTTCATTCAGAACGAAAACTAAATTAGCTTTGTCCCGAAGAGGGGAAAAATGGGTTCGCTTGCAGGCCCCAAAAGTATCAGCATATAAACCCAGCGGTTTGCCAAGTTCCACTGCCCTTTGCGCAACTAGCAACTCTTCTTTAGATTGCTCTGCCGGAACAGACATACCCACCAAAATAACACTGGCTCTTTCCACTGCCGCAAGCATTTCATCCAAAGTTGCCGGAATCGGCTTGCCGCCGCCAAGAAAAGCATCCACTTGCCAGCCCTCGGCTTCCAGCCGCAATTTTACCATGCCAAATGCCTTAGAAGGCGCGGCCATCCCGCCAACCAGCACTACCCGCTTTTCAGGCATCCTTGCTGCCTCCTATTAAGTTCACTGAACTAAAAATATACTATCAAATAAACTCCGGCTGGTCAAATCAAAATTTTACATCATGCCCCTGAGCAATTAAAACGAGTTCCACAACTTCCCGGACAGCATGTTCGCCGCCCCGCGCTTTCGTTACATAATCGACATTAGACCTTATTTTAGAATGGCCGTCCGCAACTGTAATGGCTACCCCGCTCACCCGAAACGCCTCCTCATCATTTAAATCATCGCCCATATAAGCAACTTCCTCTTGCGAAAATCCGTTTTCTGCCGTAATTCTCTTTAAAATTTCCGCCTTACCGCCACTCTCTCCGACACCCTGAGAACATTCAATATTCCAGGTTTTACAGCGGGCAGCCACCACCGGATTAACAGTTTTAGAAATGACATAGGGTTTAATATTAAACTTTTTCAGCATTTCAATTGCTAAGCCATCTTTCCGGCTGCAACGCACGGTTTCTTTCCCATTCTGATCAATGTAAACAAAGCCATCGGTTAAAACGCCGTCAAAATCCAAGGCCAGCAATTTAATTTTTTTTAATTTTTCTGCCAATTCTTGATTAGAAAAAAATATCGCTCTTTTAGGAAAAATAAACCTTATCATTGCCCAAGATTTATCGTCAAATAACACAAAAGCTAATAAATAAACTAGGATTCCGCCTAGCTTGAATAAAGTCGCCGGTTCGCCAAAAAATAAAACTCCCAAAACCATAGTCATAATAAGATAGCTGCTATTAGTTATTAAATTTTTAAAAGCAATAAAAGCGCCATATTTATAACTTAAAAGATTAAAAATCCAAGCGCCGATAAAAAATAAGCCGACTCCTCCTGAAATCAGCCAAAATTTCTGCATCGCTAAGGAAAAATCAAATAAGAAACCGGTTTGCCCCAGCCACCGTAATCCCAGTAAAGAAACTAAAACCGTTGCGAGGCCTCCCCAAAAATTTAAGGTTAAGGGATGAGATTCTTTAATCCATTTGGCAATGCCCTGAATAACCGCCAAAATCAACATCACCGCAAAAGACAAATTAACCCATAGAGGCAAATTAGAAATCCCGGATAAAGATGGAAGGCCCAAAACCACATATCCCGCTATTATTGCTACGGTAATGCCTAAAATTTTCCGGAGATTTAAACTATTGCCAAAAAATAAATAATCAATCAAGGCTCCCGGCACTATAGATAAAGTAACAATTAAAGTATTGACCCCCACATCGCCGCCATTGGCAAAAACCAAAAAAGTAAGAATGGTGGCAACCGAAAAAGTAACGCCGTAAAAAATGGATCCAAGAATATGTTTTGGGGCATCCAGAATACTGCTTAAAGATTTATCAAACAGTCCCCGACTGACTGCATAAATAACCTGAAACAAGCCAATAACTAAAGTGGCAGCGTAAATATGGCCAAAAGTGGAACTAAGCTGACCAACTGATTTCTGAAGCAATTTAGCTCCGGTTTTACAAACTGCTTCGCCAAAAGCCCATTTCATCCATTCCTCGCCAATAATTTTTTTACCATCCCTGAAAGTATTTAAAAAATTATTCATAATTAACCAACTCCTCGCAAATTTTTTTGGCAACTACATATTGCGTCTCCGGAGTAAAAGTAGCAATATGCGGCATGGCAATAACTTTCGGATGCGAAATAAGGCGCTTAAGAACTTCATTATTAAATGGCGGCTCTTCCGAAAATACATCTAAAGCAATGCCCGCGACCTTCCCCGACTCAACTGCCGCGAGCAATGCCTCTTCATCTATTACTTCTCCGCGCGAAGTATTGATTAAAAAAGCTCCGGGCTTTAATAAAGATAATGATTTCTCATTAACCATTTGGTTTGTAATATCCGTCAGCGGCACGTGAAAAGTTACTATATCACTTTTTTGGAGCAAAATTTCCAGTTCTGATTTTTCCGCGCCAATACCCTTAAGAAACTCTTCATCATATACCACGTCATTTACGAATACCCGCATTCCTAAATGCCGCGCCATTTTCGCTACTTCTTTCCCAATATTTCCTAAACCAACAATGCCAAGCGTTTTCCCGGAAACTTGAGTTGCCATCGCGCGCTTCCATTTACCCTCTCTCATATCGTTAGCAAATGGCACGATATTGCGAGTCAAAGTAAAAATAAAACCGATCGTCAATTCGGCGACCGCAAGCTTATTAATACCAGGAAAAAATTTTAATGGAATCCCCCGCTCTTCCAACACTGAAATATCAATATGTTCCAGCCCAACCCCAAAAGGCATTACCACTTTAAGATTCGGGAATTGGGAAAGTTCTTTTCTGCCAACCGGCAACAAAGCTCCTGCCACCATCGCTACTACCTCCCCGGCATTAAAAGAAAGCGGCGAAATAAGCCGCTCATCTAATACAACCCGCCAGCCACGCTCATCTAAAAATTCCGCAAGATCCGGAGAACGGGCAATGGTATTAGAAAACGACGGAGTGGTAGTGAGAATTATTTTGGCCATGGATGCTGTTTCAAAGCTTTTTCATTTACTTCGGTTCCCCAGCCTGGCCCTTTCGGGAGTTCCATCTGGCCATTAACAATCTTTGGAACATTAGTAACCACTTCATCCCGCCAAGGCACATCTTCCACATCCAATTCCATAATGCGAAGATTAGGAATCACCGCGCAAAGCTGGGCGCTGATAAAAGTCGCCAAATGCCCATTATGGTTATGCGGCGCGAAATTCATTTCCTGAAGTTCTGCCATAGCCGCAATTTCTTTAGTCCGGAGAAATCCATTCCAAGTTGGATTAGAAATAACAATATCCATGGCGTGCCGTTCCAGATAAGGGCGATACTGCCTGGCGCCGTAAAGATCCTCGCCAGAAGCAATTGGAATTTTTACTGAGTCCCGAATCAGCCGAAGCGCCTCCGGATCATAAGAATCCAGCTCCAACCACATCAGATTATATTTTTCCAACATCCGGCCGATTTTAATATATCCCTCGGTTTTAAAATTAAAATTAAGATCAAGGATAATTTCAATGTCATCGCCAGCCGCATCGCGAAGAGCGCCAGCCCACTCATCAATGGCTTTCATTTTAGAATTATCAATATTTAATTCCGGCCAGCCGTCGCTTTTGGCAAAACCCGCCATATAGATTTCCGGCTTGTCGCCAAAAAAAGCTACTTTTGGCTTGATAACCTTAAAACCAGAAGATCTTACTTCTTTAATCAACTCTTTTAACTCGCTGAGCGACTGCATTTGCGGCTTGCCGATGGCAGCCGCATCCCTAACTCGGGAAGTAGCAAAATGAGACCAATACAAAGGAATTTTATCGCGCACCGGACCGCCAAAAAGTTCGTAAACCGGCACGCCCAGTGCTTTGGCCTTAATATCCAAAAGCGCGTTTTCAATGCCGCCGATCGCTTTTTGGATAATGCTTCCCGGACTCTGCCGAGTCCGCGAATACATCAGCCAATATAATTTTTCCACTAAACGCGGGTCTTGCCCAACTAGTAAGGCACTTAAATCTTTTATTACTCCCTCAAGGCCGCGCGGCGAACCATGAGAATCAGAGCATTCGCTCCAGCCAACTAAACCTTCATCAGTGGAAATTTTTACAAAAGTCCATGGCCGCCAGCCGGCATCGCAATGCAGAGCTTCTACTTTAGTTATTTTCATAATTTATATAACTTAAATATCTCACAATTTGTTTTGACAAAATTTCATTACTTTGATATACTTTTTATAGTTTTCTAAAATCTTAATAGGAGAAAAAGATATGAATCTCGTCTGGCTGACAGTAATTCTGCCAATGTCTTTAGGAGCAATCTTAATTGCGGTTGAAGCAGTAGTCAAACGACTTATTCTAAAAGGAGGAAATATTCACGTTGGTTCATTCGGCATTGAAATCAAGGGCGGAATGGTTTCATCGCTCCAAGTAGCTATCTTAAGTTTTGTGTCCGCAACCCTACTATTTGGATTAGTATATATTCTAGCGTGGGGCCTTACCTTGCCGCCGATACTCCCAAAATACTGGCTTGCAGTCCTCTGCGGCACCGCTGCTAATTCTATTATCCAATTTCTCAATATCAAGGCTCTTTCTCTGGATAAGGGCGAGGTGTCTCTAACTCAACCTCTCCAAGCAATGACTCCTGGTCTTATTAGCGGATTAGCGCTTCTTCTTGGAGAATATCCCAGTAAAGTAGGGTGCGCTGGAATCGGTTTAATGATCTTGGGTTCTTATGTACTGACCTGGGAAAAAGCGCCAGAATATTGGTACGATTATTTGGGTCCAATTAAAAGATTGCGACTTTTATGGAATTTAACCAAAGTCGGCTTAAACGATCAAACGCCAGAACAGCGGGCGGAAATGAATAAATCCATTGTTGTTTCTTTGGCGCTAGGATCAGCGGCCATGGGAACTATCGGGCTTCTCTTTGATGGCCTTTTTGTCAGGCGGGGGATTAATCTCCAAGGCATGGTGCTCGGCCAAATGACCATGACAGCGATACTTTCCTTAACCTACTTAATAATTTATCACTGGCATCCGGATGCTAATGAAGAGCAAAAACAAAATTTCCGAAATTGCCTTTATGGCGGCCAAGTAATGATTTATACCGGCCTGATAGGAACCATTTTTGTGGCAAGAATGATCCTTATGCAACCGGTTTTTAACAAAGCATTTGTATCATATGTTGGAACGCTAAAAAGAATCAGTATACTTGCCAGCGTAATTCTCGGCGGACAATTATTGAAAGAAGAAGAATTTAAAAAAAGATTTTGGGCAGCCATACTGATCATTTTAGGAGTAATCCTGATTTCTATGGACGGACTGCCAGCTCGCCTTTCTACAAAAATTGAATATCTGGGATTTTAGTGATGTTCAATAAAATTAAAATCGCGGTTCACAAACCGCGATTTTTTATATACCGAAATATCTTACTAAAACCACGGACTTTAGTCCGTGGAGTTTCCTTATGTTATTACACTTTAGGAATCTTAATAATCACCAAACGAGCAACGCCAGTTGGTACGTTATGCACATGAGGCACGCCAGGAGGAATCCAAAGATAATCTCCTGACTTAAGCACCGTATTAGTGCCGCCCTGAATTTTCTTTGCTTTCAATTCCCTTGAATCAGAAACTCCGTCACGCCTTTTTACCTCGTAGGGATCCACCAACTCTCCGCCGAGAGTAAAAACCGCCTCTCCCTCTAAACAAAGCCACAGATCTCCATCAACTGCATGCACCTCGGCAAGATTATCGCTAACATCCTTGTCTTCCAAAATGTTAAAGGGCAAATCGTGTTGGGTCGCAATAGACTTTAAAGGTTCGAGAAGCTTTTTCCCTTGAACAGGAATGCTTTCAAGTGACTTTTTCACTTCTTCGCTTCTAACTACCACTGTTCCAACTATTAATTCTAGCATTTCTTAGTCCTCCTATTCTTATTTCAAAGATTAAATATACTGTATAAAAATACCGCTAAAAAATCAAGTTTTAAACTTTTGGAATTTTAATAATAAACATTCTGGCAATTCCTTTACAATTATGCTGATGCGCTACTCCTGGCGGTATCCACAGCCAATCACCCGGCCGCAAAACCATTTCTGTGCCATCCTGGATTGCTTTTCCTTTCCATTCCCGCTCATCCAAGGTGCCGTCTGGATTTTGCTTTGCTTTTGGCTCCACTAATTCTCCGCCGCAAATAAAAGTTACTTCACCCTCTAAACACTGCCAAAGATCACCCTCATGCCGATGCACCTCTGCTTCGTTGACCACTTCTTTATCTTCTAAAATTTTAAATGGCAGATTTTTTTCTGCTGCCAAAGATTTTAATGGTTCAACCAAACCCTTACCCTGTTTAGACTCGGCTCTCAAAGTTTCTTCTATAATTTCTTTTTTTACCAAAACCCAGTTACTCATCAAATTAGAATTTTAATTCTTCCATAAGTTTTTCCGCAATTACAAAATCAATTGGCGAATCAATATCCACGGACCGATCTTGAGGGACAATATAAGGCCGAATCCGTTCTCCGGTAATGGAATTGAATTTGGAAAGTATGTGAGGCCGGAAAGCGACTAAATTAGCGCGAAAATAAGCTTTTGCGTATCCCTGCCTAAGAAGTGGCGCCGCATCTTTCGGGTCGCCACTAATATAGCCAACTACTAATTCCCCGCCATTGCCATCTGGAATTAATTTTAACGCTTTCCCTGGATGCTGGCTTGCCGGCGCCATTACAATAGAAGAATCCGCCTCCGGGTCATTTAAAAGCGCTTCCACGGCGCCGTCAAAATCACTAGCTTGCTGAAAAGGCACAGTCGGCATACCGCGCACCACTAAATCCGGCTGATAATTTTCATTTTCCCTAAGCCAATTTACCGCGTGATTCACATAATCAAAATCTGTGGACTTATCTCCAGATAATTCCGCCGGACGCAAAAATGGAGTTTCCGCGCCCCATTCCCGCGCAACTTTCGCGTATTCTTCCGAATCAGTGGAAACAACCACCCGATTAACGTGTTTTGATTTTTTCGCGGCTTCAATCACCCAAGCCAGCAACGGCTTTCCGCCAAGCAATTTTATATTTTTATTCGGCACTCCTTTTGATCCGGAACGAGCGCCGATTAAAGCTAAAACATGCATTAATAATACAACTTAAAATATAGCCACTGGGTTACCTGGCGAGCCAGTTACATTTTTAAGCCGCAAAGGATTGATGGTAATCAAAAATTCCCATTGTTTTTTTTCTTCGCAAACTTTAGCTAATTCTTCAAGATTGGCATTATCTAAAATCCAAAGCCCCATGCTCACCAATGAAATAACATGAAATGGGTTGCTGATATTTTGATATTGGTTGCTGTTATTGCTGTTAGCTGTGTCAGAACCAACAACAGAAATTTCTCGTTTATGAAGCCATGGCGTGACAGCGACGCTTAATCCTGGTTCTTTTGAAATTTCCAATACTTCTTTTGTTTCTAAAAGCCGCTGATAATTTCCAGTTCGCACTAAAAGCACGTCTCCGGATTGAACTTTGATTCCGGCTAATTTTTCCGCCGCTTCCAAATCCGAAACTGCAATCTCTTCTCCGGCATCAAGCCATTTTTTATTTTTTGCTGCAGCAACATCTAATAACACGCCTCTGGTAGCAATACCGTTTCTCAAAACTTCCACATCATTGGCTTGCGCGCCTTCCCGCGAACTAACCAAATCCGCCGGCCGATTATTATACATCTTTCCTTTCCAAAAATAATGCGCCGGACTATCAATATGCGTAATGCTGTTTCCATGAAAAACCATTCCAATAAATTCCAAAGCTTTCCGCCCCCCTTCGCCGCTGTCAACCATATAGCGAATGGCTTGAGTTTTCATATCCGGCCTTATTGAACTGGAAATTTGGCGGCTGCAAGAAACAGAAACTCCATCCTTCACTAGAGATAAAGATTTTTTAACTTTTTCCGGATTTATAAAATTAACAGTTCCCAGTTCATCTTCTTTCCCCCAACGCCCCCAATTACTCAAAGAATCCAAATAACTAAGAACTTCTTTTTCACTAAGATTATCTTTTGTACTGCTCATAATATTTATATAACCCTAAAAAACCAAAAATAGTAATAAAAAATACCCGAGTTTAACGGGTATTCTATATAATTTCTGCATTTTCTAATTTTCCTTCCAAAACATCCACTACATTCTGGGCAACTTTCAAAACAATTTCATGCTCCGTGCTTTTAGTCCAAAAGGCACTATGGGGAGATAAAATAACATTGCCGCCATTTTTCCCATATTCCATAAGTTTTTTTATAAAGGGCTGGCCAAACGGCGGCTCGGCGGAAAAAACATCCAACGCCACTCCGCCAATTTTCCCCGCAACTACCAATTCCGAAAGTGCTTCTTCGTCAACAACTGCTCCACGGGAAATATTCACGAAAAATGAATCATGCTTCATCAATAAAAGCAGATTTTTATCGATTAAATTGACAGTTTCCGGAGTAAGTAAAACTGATGCCACTACAGCATCGCTAACGGACATCACCGCAGGAAGTTCTGCCAATTTTAATCCGTATTTATCCTCTGCGTTCAGAACCGGAGGTCGCCGAGATCGGTTCCAGCCAATAAGCTTCCCGACACCCAGCGCATGCAACTTTTCAGCCAGCAAAAGCCCGACCGAACCGAGCCCGATAATCCCAACAGTCATTTCAGACAAAGATTTCCCGCACCTCTTTTGCCAAACTCCCTTCAGCATATTCTCATGCATAGGAAGAACATTACGGGAAAGCGCCAAAATAAGTCCTAATGCAAATTCGCTGACTGGTTTTGCGTTAAGGCCCGAAACCCGAGTAATCGTTATTCCTTTAGAACGAGCGGCGGCAAGATCCAGATTGTCATATCCGGTTCCATTCCGCGCAATAGTTTTAAGATTCGGGAACAGATCCATAAATTTCCTGTCAACCAGCGCATCGCCAACCACCAGAGCAACTGTTCTTTGCGCAATTTCTGCTGAAACTTTCATATCGGAAAATTGCACCATCTCAAATTGATTTTTTAAAATTTCCTGGTTTGCCAATTCTCTTTCATTCCAAAAACCCCGCGTTGCCACCAAAATCACTGGTTTTTCTTTAAGATTCATTGCTGTACTCGCTTGCGAAGCATAGTGATGCGAGACGCATCTTCCTCAGCCGCATGAGTATGCATACGGGATTTATTTTCCAGCCACAAAAGCTCCAGCTGATGCGCGCTCCTAACTGCCTCATCAAAAGATTCCAATCCCCGCTTAGCATCAAATACTACTTTCCTGGTTTCAAAACGATCCAGTAAATTATTGGCAACCAAATTTTCAATCAGCGGACGGCTACCAGCTTCAATGCTTCCGCCAAGCGTTGTGCCAAAACTATGCTTTCGCGCATCCCCGAAAATAACAGTTACTAATTCCGCCATTCGCGGAGAATCAATTTCTTTTCTGGAAAGACCGAGAGAGCCGGCAAGATCAACGCGTCCAATAGTAATATGTTTAAGACCATAAGCTAATCCCAATTTCAGCATAGAATTAAAATCTTGATGGGCTTGAACAGTTTCAATCATAAAAGCAATAGTAACATCTTCTCGCTCGTCTTCCGGCACATGTTTATTGACGGCATCAATAAATTTACTCAGCGCATAAGCGCTTTCAATCATCGGGGCAACAATGCCGGAAACGCCAATCCGGCGCGCCTGCTGAATCCCCCAAACATCTTCCGGACCGCCGATTTTAAGAGTAAGATGCACGCCAGAACGCGAGGTGATATCTTTCAATCGCAATAATTCTTCAAAACGAGTGCCTTCGGATTCAAATTCCGCTTTCAAACCGGTCACCCCATATTGGTCACGCATTCTAGTAACTAAGGCTACTATTTCTTTTTCTTTTTTGTTCATCATATCTCCTTCAAAGATAGATTTGAAACTAAAAAATATAACTAATTTTTACTGGGATTAGTTACTTTCAAAAGAAAAACCAATCTTGCAAGATCGGTTTTTAACGCATTATCGCTCCGCCATCTACAAACAAAATCTGCCCGGTAATATTTTTTGCCTCGTCGGAAGCAAGAAAAACCGCCGCCCAACCAATATCTTCCGGTGTTTGCTCCCGCTTTAATGGAACTAATTCTGAAACCCGTTTTTCAAAAATTTCCCGCGGCTTCATATTAGCATACTGGTCTGGCCAAGTTTTCTGCAACTGATCCGCTAGTCGCTCCCAAAGCGGCGTCCAGATTAATCCAGGGGCAATCGCATTCACTGTAACGCCATAGGGTGCGAATTCATGCGCAAGAATTTGAGTGAAATTCGCTACCGCCATTTTGGATACGCTATACGGCGGCTTCATTCGTCCCGGCATATAGCCGGCAATTGACGACAAATTAATGATTCTCCCGCTTTTCCGTTCCTGAAAATGCGGCGCAATCGCTTTGGCGGCATAAAAAATCGGCTTAACATTAACATCCCATACTAAATCCCAATCCTCCTCAGTATTCCGCGTAAACGGCAATCCCGGTTTTCCAGAAATGCCAACATTATTCACCAAAATATCTATTTTCCCGAATTCACTAATCACTCTTTTCACCAACTCATTTATTTTTGACTCTTCGGTAACATTTACTTCCAGCGCCAATCCCCTTGCCCCCCGAGATTCCACTTCTGATCTAATCACTTCTTCCGCTTGTTTTTTATTAAGATCAGCAATAACTACCGTCGCCCCTTCTTTTGCCATACAAGAAACCATACCCCTTCCAAGCCCGCTGCTTCCGCCAGTTATAATTGCAACTTTTTTTTCTAATCTCATAAATTTAATCTACTTACACTTGATGCAAATCAACTTCTTTTATAAGGATTGCCAGTTCAGCACTGGACAGCTTGGGCGCATAATTAGATAAATAATGCCGGTTTTTTTCTTTTAACCTTGAAGCGTTTGGGTAATTCTTTTTATATTCTAAACCAACCACTTTATGATTGGGGGTTAAAATATACATTCCCTCCGTTTCCATTGCCATATCCAATTCATGGTCCGCCAATAAACTTTCATGATCTTTATCTCCCGCCCTTTTCCCGATAAGCTGAATCTTTATTTCTTTTGGTTTTTTACCCGCAAGAGGCGCGTAATATTGGATGGCGGCTTTTGCCAAATCTCCAATTCTTACCGAAGGCATTTTTAAAACGAAAATTTCCTGTCCCTGATTAAGGCGGGCCGCATTCAAAACTAAATTCACAGCCTGCGGTATAGTCATAAAAAATCTGGTCATCTTCGGGTCGGTAAGTTTCACAAAGCCGCTTTCGAAGATTTGTTTTTTTAATACCGGCAAAATACTGCCCCGGCTGCCCAAAACATTTCCGAAACGAACAGATGAAAATTGAGTCTTTTTGTCGCCTTTATAATAATACGAAGCAAGAATTAATTTCTCGCCCATCAATTTGGAAACCCCGAGAATACCGACCGGATTCGCCGCTTTATCGGTAGAAATATTAATAACTTTTTCTACCCCCAAATCTCTTGCCAAATCAATGACATTTTGCGTGCCAACCACATTGGTCTTAACCACTTCAAAAGGATTGTATTCTGCCATCGGCACGTGTTTTAAAGCAGCTGCATGGAATACTATGTCAATGCCTTCCATTGCCATCCGCAAGCGGTCTTTATCCCGAATGTCTCCAATAATGAAACGGAGCGGTTGCGGGCTGGCTTCCGGAGTAAGGCCGAATTCCTGCATCATTTGGTGATGGCGGTCTTCGTGGCGGGCAAACACCCTGACCACTTTTGGCTCATATTTAAGAAGTTGGCGCACAATTTCCGAACCGATAGACCCGGTCCCGCCAGTTACCAAAATAGCTTTTCCCTTAAAAATATTATTAACCATTAGATAAAATTTTTACTAATTTTTCACAAATGTATTTTATGTCTGATTCTTTTAAACCGATATAAAACGGCAATGCTAATCCTCTATTACTAACATTTTCTGAAACCGGGAAGTCACCCTCTTTATAGCCGAAAAGTTCCTTATAAAAAGAAAAAAGGTGGATGGAAGGCAGGTAGGGTTTGGTGGCGACTCCTTTATTTGCCAATTGCCTGATAATTTCATCCCGATTTTTATTTTTTAATAACACCACATAAACAAACCAAGTATGGGTATTAAAATCCGCTATTTCGGGAACCTGCAATAAATCTTGGTAAGGAGATAAAAATTTATTATAAAACTCCGCAACCCTCTTGCGCTCACGAAGCAAAAAATCAATATTTTCTATCTGCGCTAATCCGACCGCCGCGCTCAATTCGTCCATCCGGTAATTATAGCCAAGTCGCTCATGATCAAGCCATTGCATATTTTCCGATCGTCCCTGATTCCGCAAACTGCGAAATAATTTATCCAATTTTTTATCATTAGTTACAATCATGCCTCCTTCGCCGGTAGTTATTTGCTTATTGGGGTAAAAAGCAAAGACCGATGATTCGCCAAAAGTGCCGACTTTTTTTCCTTTATGAGTTGCGCCTAAACTTTCACAGGCATCTTCAATAATTTTTAAATTATATTTTTTAGCCAGCTTCATAATCGGAACCATGTCCGCCGCTTGGCCGAAAATATGAACAACTAAAATCGCTTTGGTCTTTTTAGTGATTTTTTTTTCAATTTTCACCGGGTCCATATTATAAGTAACCGGATCAATGTCAGCAAAAACCGGCTTGGCTCCCATATACAAAATAGAATTTGCGGAAGCCACGAAAGAAAACGGGCTGGTAATCACTTCATCGCCCGGCCCGATGCCAGCGCCAATCATCACTAAATGCAGTCCGGCTGTGCCGCTTGAAACCGCGCAAGCATATTTAGTACCGACAAAATTAGCAAATTTTTTCTCAAACGCTTCCACTTTTGAACCAATGCTTAAAACTCCGGAACGCAAAACTTCCAAAACATATTTTTCTTCTTTCGCAAAATCCGGAATCATCAGCGTATCTCCTACTTTAGCAAAAACTGGCATAGTTATGCCGCCAGCCATTACCGTCTCCCCACTAACATCTTTTTTATAAATACTATTAGTTGGCATTAAAGTATTTCTTAAATCACCTGAAAATGTTAGCCGTTTCCATTCTTTCTTAATTTTAATATATGGTTTTGCAATCGGATATTTTTTCATAAATTAAGTTTTTTTAACGGTTAATAGTTACTCCTATTGGAAAATCATCGGTGAGCCGTTCCATGTCTTCGGAAGCAAGCTCCCACGTTAACGCATCAAGATTTTCCTGAAGATGCTGTGGCTGGATCATTTTAGCCAGCCCGACCACATTCGGCTGCTGAATCACCCATCGCAAAGCAATTTGCTTTGCGGTTTTCCTGTATTTCTTCGCCATTTCTTCAAGAAGGCTCCATCCTACTGCCGGCGTCCCCTCATCACCCATAGCTCGATAGGCGACTACTAATATTCCATTAGCGCGGCAGTATTCCAGCGTACCATCTCGTTCATAGTCCCGCGCCGATAAACTGTAATGAATTTGATTACAAGTAATGGGATATTGACTATACTGCTTCGCTTGCTCCAGTTGAACAGCCGTAAAATTACTGACTCCGATAAAACGTACCGTTCCTTTTTCCACTAATTCATTCATGGCTTTAAACGTTTCTCTAAATGGAATTTCCGGGTGTGGAGCATGAAGAAGGTATAAATCAAGGTACGGAATTCCAAGCCGCGCCAAACTCGCCTGCGCTGACTCTAACACATCTTTATAATGATGGTGGCGCCGAGATACTTTTGTCGTAATAAAAAGATCTTTACGGTCAAAGTCAGCTATTGCCTTCCCGATAAGCATTTCAGCGTGGCCTGCGGCGTATGATTCTGCCGTATCAATATGCTTAATCCCCGCATTAAGAGCTTTTCGTATGCTTTGTATCTGACCATCGTCATCATTATGCAAATCACGCTCATGGTCGCCGCCAATACGATAAGTGCCTAATCCGAGCACTGGCAGTTCCAAAACCTTTGTTTTTTTAGTAGAAATTATCATAATTAAAATAAATTAGTATCGGAGCGTGATTCTTCCAGATTGCCTCGCTTGGCCAGTAAAGCCACTTCTTCTGGCGGCACAAAAACCTCGTTCCAATATCGGAATATATATGCATCTCGAATCGCAAGCGGATGAAGCGGCCGATTAAAAAATATTTTCTGCAATAATGCGTTTGTGACGTTAAATCCGAGCGCGCTTGCCGCTCCGGTCGTACCAGAAAAACGGCAATTAATCTCAAAAATTTTGAATTCGCCGCCAGATTTACGAAGCTGAAAATTGCAGGGGCCAATAATTCGCAAATCTGTCCCGACGGCTTTAATAAACTTTTCCATCTCTGGTTCCCGGCACACAATCGCTTTGTAAGTATCACCATTCCGAAGCCAGCGCTTCATTACCGTCACTCCATAACACGCTCCTTCATAAAAAAAGGCGCCACAGGTGTATTCCTCGTCTTCTTCGGAAAGATATTCCTGAATAATGAGGTTGGGGTCTTTTTGGAGCGCGGACCGCAATTCTGCTTCATTCGGAATAATTTGAAACCCGACCGATCGCGCCGCAATCCGCGGTTTAACGATAACAGGCCATTTGGCATTTTTAATAAACGAATCCGCATTATCAGCAAGCGCTGAATAAACATAGGGAAAACCATGGGATTTTAAAAATCCAACGGTTTTCCACTTATCATCTGCAATTGCCACTGCTTCGGAATCACTTACAATCACTCGAGTGCCGGTTGTCTTCTCAAAAGCTTCTTTATTACTGGCAAAAATAATCAATTCAACATCCGTACCGATCAAAAGCATATCAACCTGCTCTGCTTTGCAAATTTTTTCCAGCGCCGCCAAATAAGCCGGATCGTCCGCAAGAGGAATAATATACGCGACCTGCGCCCGATAAAGACCGGTGGCAAGCGGACTGATATCTCCGATAATAACCCGCGTTTTAACCTTAGAAAGCTGGAGGGACTTCAAAATACTTTGTCCAACGCCGGCGCCGGCACCGGTGACGAATACCGTAATTGGCTTAGCTAATGCTAATGCCGCATCGCCGATTTCATTACAACGCTCATGCACATCACTGCCAAACGAAAAATTATTAATATTCCCATTAGCGATTTCCTTCACAACCAATTCCCGAACCGGTCCTAATGCATGCTTAGGATTAAATTCAAACTTAATGCCATTTTCCCTACATAACCGATACACCATTTCCACATACTCAACCGGCGGGGCTTGCTTATAAAAACGCTCAATCATACTGAATGGGTGACCCAAAATATCAATATCCGGATTCCGAGCCAGCATTTTAGTCAATTCGTATTCTTTTTCCAGAAGTTCTTCCTTATTTAGGGACTTAATATTGAAAAAATGGTGTACACTTCCAATTACCGTTTCCGCGGCATCTAAAATATCCTTTCTCGTGTTCAAGGTGCCATTTTCAAGAATTTTAACTTCACAACCGATACGAATCGCAAACTGCGGATATTGCTTGCGATACTGCTTGATTTCTTCAATATATTTTGGAAACCAATCAGTTTCCTTATTGACGTGATCTGAAATCGTGAGATCCAATTGATCATGAAAATGATTATATTCCAACAATTCCCCTATGGAATGTTTACCGTCACTATAAAGAGAATGAATGTGATTGTCTTCAAAAAGAATTTGGCGCTGGGTATTCATGTATTTTTATTTTTACAACCCTATATACAGCAATTTAGTTCCGCTAATATCTTAAAAACATCTTTTAACCCCTTAATTTCAAAGTGGGGATTGTGCATTGGAGATCTTCCTTTACGACCATAAAAAAATCCTTTTTGGTTTTTAAATTTGACGGTAATAAAACCGGCCTTCTTGGCGCCCACAAAATCTTTTTCTTCATTATCGCCTATATAGATAATCTGGCCATTCTGACAGCCAAATTTTTCTTTTAAAATTCTAAATCCCAAAGTTGCCGGTTTCGGGGCCCTAATATTATCCGTGTACACGATAGAATCAAAAAATTTTCCAATGCCTAACGCCTTAACTTTGTTAACTTGAGTTTGATGGAAGTAATCAGTCAGAAGCCCCAACTTATATTCCCTTTTCAATCTTTTTAACAATAGTTTCACTCCCGGATAGGCGCGAATTTTCGGCGGATGATTCCGATACCAACCGAGAAGATCTTCTGGTGAATAAGAAAGGTGATAACGAAAAACGATTTCGTTAAACAAAGTTTTGGGATATTGCTTGGACATTTGAAAAATTTTTTTAGACGTTACGGAAATCCCCGCTCTATTTAACTTTTTTGCAATAAAATTAAATCCGCTCCTTCGAAATAAATTTTCTAAAAAAAGCGTGTCATCCAAATCAAAAACTATCGCTTTAATTTTTTTCATAATAAAATTGATGGTCTAAATAAGCGACCATAGAATAACTGTCCTTAACTGAATTATTGGAAAATTTGAGTTGTTTACCGCCCAGCATATTAATAATTTTCCCGGGGAAATTGCCTCCGCTTTTTATTCCCAGCATGACGCCGCCGCCGAACCTAAGATTCACCTCAGTAAAATACCTCTTGCCGGCCGGCGATTTTATTAATTGAATTGTAGCTGGTCCCTCCACCTTTAGCGCTTTAAGTATTTTCTTGGCGTCGCTAATAATTGCCGGATTCAAATCCACTACCGATTTTACGGCAATGCCATTATTCACTTCTAATCTTTTACGAGGAACCACATTAATAATTTCCCCGGAAAAATCAGAAAGGCAGTCAATGGTATACTCTTGCCCCGGAATAAATTCCGTAATAATTGGATTAGGAACGATTCTGCTGAAAGTATCCAATTCTTGAAAATTATTGGCGCAATAAGCAAACTTACTGCCGTTGCCGTCATACGGCTTGATAAAAACCGGGTATTTTTTAACTTCATTAAATTTAAAAATTTTAGGAGTAAGAATTTTAATCTTTTGGAAAAATTTGGCAGTTTTCCGCTTATCATTAGTAGTTTCTACAGAAGAAAGAGAGCTGATTAAAACTTTTGCCCCGAGCCCTTCAAGTTCTTTTTTATATTTGACTAAAAAAAGAAGTTCCGGGTCAATAACCGAAAATAGAATTTTAATCTGATTTTCTTTAATAATTTTCTTAATAAAAGACAGATAATTCTTATCATTAAGTCGGGGCGCTTTAAAGAAATCGTCGGCAAAAAATCTGCCGGCATTCAAATCATTGGCATCCGTAATCACTACCCGCCCCCGACCGTTCAAAGCGCGCCGAAACTCTTTTATAAGGTCGACCCGCTTCCCGCCGGAACAAATTAAAATGTTAAAATTTTTTTTAAACGTTTTTTTATTTTCTCCTTTCATAAATAATTTCCAATATCAATAAGTAATTTGTTTTTTCAGCAAAGCGACGTTTAATTTTAATTGCTCCAACACGCGGATAACTCTCTTTGTTGTTCTGCCATCGCCGTAAGGATTTTTAATTGCGGATAGTTTTTTTAAATATTTATTATTGTGCAAAGATTTTTCAATTGCTACCGCAATCTCTCTACTATTATAACCAACATTAATCACATTATCGCCATGCTGGCGCCCAAGTTGACGGATGCCGATATTTACCACCGGCGTTTTAAAAGAAGAGGACTCAACAATTGCGCCACTGCTATTCCCAACCCAAACCGCCGCTTCTCTTTGTAAAGCTAAAAACATTTTATAAGGAACATTGGGGAATATTCTAAAAAGCGGGTTGGTTTTTTCTTTTTCTAAAACTTTAATAATTTTTAACCCGCCGGCATCAGCGTGAGGATAAGTCGCCACTATCGGAAATTTAAATTTTTTAAGAGCGGCAAGTGTTTCTTTTATTTGTTTTCCTGATTCCCTCCATTCTTCGCTGACCGGATGCTGGGTCAACAAAATGAATTTTCCGCCCGGTTTCAAATTCAAATAATTTTCCACCTCTTTCCTGCTTGGCAGTTTTTCATTTAAAATTACATCCAACCCCGGAGCTCCGACCGTATGCACGCGCCAAGCTTCTTCACCCATTTTAATAACCCGATTAGCGGCTTCTTTGGTTGCCGGGAAGTGCAAATAGGATAATTTGGTAATGGCATGGCGCGCCAATTCATCCACGGTAAAACTGCGGTCACCGGCCGAAATCTGTCCGGTAGGAATACCTAAATATAGGCAAGCAACGGCTACCGCGAGCATCTCCGGACGGTCTCCAAGAGTAAGCACAAAATCCGGGCGGTTTTTATTAAATTCATTTACTAATTTCTGTAAAAATTCTCCGGAAAATTTGGCCATTCCTAAACGGTCATCACTTTCAAAAACTGCTGGTATTCGCTTAGTTTGAGAAAATTCCCCTTTCACATCCTTTGCAGTTTCGCCAAATTTCGGCATCAAATGAATTCCAGTAGCATACAAAGACAGTTCCAATTTAGGGCTTTTATCAATGGCTTTTAAAATTGAGGTCATCAATCCGTAATCCGCGCGTGTCCCGGACACATAGGCGATTTTTTTCTTCTTTTTAGACATATAAATATAACTGAATTATTATTTATAAAGTTATTGCCAAATCAATCAAAATATCTTATAATACTTCCAGCAACTAATAATTAAATAGGAGGTGGGATGCTCTATAAAAAACTGGAGCTTGTATCTGAAATCGGAACTGCTGAAGATCAAGAAGACGGCTTGGTTATTTCTCCCCCGATTTTTGCTGTTTTTGACGGCGTCAGCACGCCATACAGCAAAGCTAGCCCGAAAAAACGCTATGGTGAAAAACAATTAAGCAGCGGCGCACTTTTAGTAAAAACCGCCAGTGAAAGCTTGCAACATTATTCATCCGATGCCAATGCTGACCTTAAAAAATTATTAATGATTACTAACCAAAGCATTGCCAAGCTCCAACTAACAGAAATGCGAATGTCTCTTAAGGATAGCGCTAATCTTGCCGGAGCAACTTTTGCAGCAGCCAGATTATCCGGCGAAACTGTTGAAATTATGCAAGCCGGCGACAGCTATGCTTTTTGGGTTAATGCTGATGGCACAACCAGTTTAACCAAAGACCAAGTCTTAAATCATGATCAACGGGGAGACAACCTCTTCCGACAATTCCAGGAAAAATCTTTGAAAGAAAATGGAGGCGATCTTTCAGCAGCGCGCGCTGCCGCCTGGGATAAGTATCTTCCTGTCTTGATTAAGCAGAGAAAGAAAAATATTAATAATCCTAAATCACCAGGTGGTTTCGGACTTTTGAATGGCCAGCCGGATTTAGAAAAATCCTGGTTTTACACCCAGCTGCCGAAATCTTCATTGAAATTGCTGCTGCTTTTTACTGACGGATTAATTGACCGCAAAAAATTTGAAAGTGATGAATCAATGAAAAAATATCTTCTGGAAACTTATAGGAATGGCGGCCTTCAAAATATTCTTTTTGCAAAAAGAAAATGGGAAAGAGAAAATGAAAAAAAGACTTATATCACCCATACTGAAGCAACTGCTATAGCCATTGAATTTTCAAATTCAAAAACGGCATCTTAAAAGATGCTGTTTTTATTTTTACCCTATCATTTCTTCGGTCAATACAGTATCTTTTGGAATCGCTTTAGTTGCCCGCTTGCCTACCACTTCCTTCAGCCGTTTCGGAAGCAGACCGTTGCCCGGACGCTTGACAGTTAAATTCTTCAAAGTGAATTTTTCTCCTTTTTTAACTTTATTTGCGGTTACCAGACTTTTCCTCGCAACCGAAACATATTGCTTCTCGCATTTCAATAATTTCTTCTGCGAACTGCCTAAAATAGCCGCCGCTTTTTCAATTTGTTTAACCATTTCTTTAAATTCCATCGGTTCCATGGAAGCCACATGGTCCGGACCGGGCAGATTATTATCCAACGTAAGATGTTTTTCTATCATGCAGGCACCCATAGCAGTTGCCATCACAGCAGTTTGCGGCCCAAGCGTATGGTCGGAATAACCGACTAAAACCCCCAGTTCTCTCATCATGGTTTGCATGGCGCGAAGATTCACATTTTCTGGAGCAAGCGGATAATCAGTCGTGCAATGCAAAACCACAATCTGACTGTTGCCGGCTTTTTTAATCGCCTCCACTGCCTCTTTCACTTCCTCTAAATCAGCCATGCCAGTGCCAAGAATCATCGGCTTTTTAAATTTCGCAACATGCTCCAACAAAGGAATATTAGTTAAATCGCCGGAACCAAATTTAAACGCCGGCACTTTCAATTTTTGCTGAAGATAATCGGCCGAATCAATGTGCCCGTGAGGCGTTGAGAAAAAAATAATTCCCCGCTCTTTAGCGCGCTCAACCAGTTTTGGCCAATGTTTTTCCGCCAATTCTAATTTCTTCACCATTGCGAGCTGGCTTTCAGATTTTCCTAAATTCCGCTTTTGATAATCCGCCATCTCGCCGGCAGCAGTCACTACCTGATTCGGCCGGAAGGTCTGGAACTTTACTGCATCCGCGCCGGCATAAGCCGCCGCGTCAATCAGCTGAAGTGCCAAATCCAGCCGCGCGTTATGATTCACCCCGGCTTCCGCAACTATAAACGGCCTTAAGCCGTAATTAACTTTTTTCTTTCCTATAAAAATTGATTTCATTCAATTTAAAACCAATAAAATTAGGTGATTGTTTCAACAAAAATCCCCTTCAATTTTGAAGGGGAAATTATAATTAAAATAACAATTTCTCTATTTTCCTGACTGCCAGATTCGCATCCAGCGGCTTGAATTTCTTCCGGACTTCATCATTTGGAGGAACAAGAAGCGGCTGCAAATCTTGGACTTCCGTAAGAGTTTTGGCTCCGCCAAGCTCCACTGCCGGAACCGCATCAAGTTTGGAATCGCGAATCGCTTCCATAGTTGCGGCAGTCACCACCGCAATAGTCGGCTTCCCGGAATAAATCGCCGTATTCATAGACGATCCCAATCCGGAAAAATACGCATCGGAAACTACTGCCATGTCATCGCTATTCCCAGCATCCAGGCGGACAACCCGATCGCCAAGCGGAAGCAAAAGTTCATCCCAGACTTCCTGAAAAGTGCGCTGGTCTCCTATTTCTTCAGCTAATTTCTTTTTAAGATTCGGGTGATAACGCGGAACCAGGCACCAATTGCCAGGAGTTTTTTGAAGCGAGGGCACCAATAATTTCAATTCTTCGGTAGTGTGCTTGCCTCCCCCGCCGCCAAAAACAAAAACTTGGTTAAATCTTTTTTTCAATTCTTCCATACCCGCCAGCACAGCTTCTGGAGAACGATAATCTAAACCGGAAACTGCATGATTCCCAATCACCGAAATCGGAACTTTTGGTCCCAGTGCATTCCTAGCTATCTCCGCCGCGTAATCATCAATGGTAAGCAGCAAAGAATATTTGAATTCCAAATATCTTTTTACGCCTCCCCAATAATCTTCCACGCCAATCAGTGGTATGCCCATATCATTCGCAACCGCGCTGATTTTCCCAGAAAGATTGTTCGGGCCAGGGAAACCTACGAGCACTGCATCGGGCTTTGCCATGCTTAACAAAAACTCGAGATCAAAATCAGTTTTCGGATCAGGATTTGAAACGTCTCGGAAAAAAGTTTTTACTCCTTGCTTGATATAATGGTCAACCCCGACGCCTTCGGCTAAAATAATCACTTTATGGCCAAGCTGGCGCGCTTCCCGCGCAATCGGCAAAAGCATCTTGGTATCACCGTTATCTTTAGAAACAACCGCTAACCGCAGTTTCCGCAGTTTCCGCATTTTCTATCTCCTTTTGGATTTTTCGATTACTAAAAGGTATACTAAACAATAAACTCAAAAAAGTCAACTTTTCTTATGCTTACCGTACTTTTTGCTTCATTAGGAAGTTTTATCAGCGAAATTCCAACGTCAATTATCAAATTCCAAACCGACCAGAAAAAAATTAGCATGTATTCGGCTGGATTCATTAATTTTCTTTTTGGAATGCTAATCTTTACAGCTATTGCTTATTGGCGAAATAGTTTTATCTTCAATCTGGCTTCTCTGCCCACTTTTACGCTCCGGGCATTTTTAGAAATCATCCAAACCCATGCAATGCTGTTAGCGATTACAAAAACAGAACGCAGCACTTACGCGATAGTCAGAAATCTCACCATTCCGCTCCTTTTAATCGTGGACTTCCTGATTGGGTTTACCGTCAGCCCAATCCAATGGTTTGGAATCAGTTTAATTTTCCTAGTTTTCGGATCTATTTTTCTTTTTAAAATTTTTAATTTAAAAGACGTCGGGTATCCGATTTTTACCGCTGTCAATGCCGTAGCCACCATTTCTCTCTTTAAATACAACATCACCCATTTTAATTCAGTGGAGGCGGAAGAAATGCTGATTATCGCTATTTTGCTGATTTATTTATTTTTTATGGCCCAGTGGAAGGCGAAAGAAAATCCGCTGGTCTTTTTAAAACAGAGGATATTTTTCGGACAAGGATTTATAAGCGGCATCGCTTCTATCTTTGGCGCCTTTGCGATTTCTTTCGGGAATCCCGGCATTGCCATGGCGGCAGAAAGAACCGCATCCCTTTTAGCTGGAATCATTTCCGGCCACAGCTATTTTCAAGAAAAACATCTAGTCCACAAATTACTTATTGGCTCGGCACTGGTTTTCGGATTATTCTTATTAGCCCGCTGATAAATAAAACTTCTCGGCCTTACAGCCGTGGTTTCTTTATATTCCAAGCTTCGCATATCCAAGTGCTACGCCATAGCGTAGCACTTGGATATGCCCACTCCACAACCCAAAAGCTGTAATTTTAATAAACTATTTCAGTATATAAAAAATCCGCCCCATTACAGGACGGAGTCAGAAACTAAAAGCAATTATCAAACCACCGACTAATCCTAAACCCATTGCCACCCAGCCAAGCCAGTTAAAATTCTTTTTTTCATTATAGATATATAATCCAATCAGAGTCGGGAATATCATTTCCGAAACCTGGAAAACCGGGGTGGTAACAACTATCGGCGCCAAAGAATTGGTCCAATAAGAAGTTCCCAAAGATGCAACAATACAAAAAGATAACATTAACGGACCCCGAACAGACTCTTTCAGTGGGACATTAACGCCTCGTTCCACATCATCGGAAAAAAGAAATAGTATGCAAGACCCGATAAATGACCCTAAATACCAGGAAATCAGAAATTGCCACCATAACATTCCGCCAAGAGCCAAATAACGCATCAAGAAGCCCAATCCTCCCCAGATAAGGCTGTAAGAACCAATCCATAAATAAATTCTCCCGAGATTTTGACTGCTAATTCCCTGAAGAGAATTTTTAGCAAGAGCAAAAATCAATACTGATCCGAAAACAAACAAGATGCCAAGCCCCAATGTTGGATTTAAATACTGGCCTTCGTGCAAAAACAGATAGCCAAGAAACATTTTGGTTAAATCGTCGGCCCAAGTGGAAACCGAAGTAACAGCCATATTAATCGCCGTCGCCCGCCAATGGGCGTAACAGGCAAATGCATTGATCAAACAAATCCCGGTAACCATCAGCATCCTTGTATCAATGCCAAATTTAATCAATCCTAAAAGATCTGATATAATAACGAAAAGCCAAATTAAAGTAGCGGCAAAAAAATACTGAAGAACCAGATTTCTCGCTCTTCCGGGCGCATTAGCAACTTTTTTAATTAAAAATGACTGGAATATGTAAGCAATCAAAATCGTCAGAACAGCCGGTACTTGCCAGGGCATTCATCCCTCCCAGATTCAATTATCAAAGATTGATAAAAGTATACACACAAAAAAATCAGCTGTCAACTCCGTCGCTCACTACCTATCTGCCTACCGGCACCGGAGTCTGTCCCGCCAGCGCGAAACAGCTCCTATGTCTCAGCGCTAAAACCGAGCACATAAATTTTATGTGCTCGAACCGTGCTTTTAGCGCCTCCGAAATTGCCGCACGACAGATGGGTAGCTCGCTTAAATTACTATACAAACTCGAATTGGGATTAAGACCAATTCGGAACTTTCACAACAACCATTCGCGCTAATTTCGCGCGATGAAGGTGAGGTTCGCCTGGCGGAATCCAAAGCCAATCGCCCGACTTTAAAACCACTTTTTGGCCATTTTTAATATCTTTTCCGCCAAGCTCATTGCCGTTAGAGCCATCTCTAATCCATGATTCCACCAACTCGCCACCGCAAGTAAATTCCACCTCCCCTTCAAGGCAAAGCCATAAATCACCTTCATGCTTATGAACTTCCGCTTCGCTTTCTTTAACCTCAAAATCCTCCACGATTCCAAATGGCAATTCTTTCGCCAAAACTAAAGTTCGCAGCGGCTCCAGCATCTTTTTTCCGACAACCGGCTCTCGCTCTAAAAATTTGTTTATTTCTTCTTTACGAACCACTTTCATACTGATTGATATGTTTTGGATTTATACGCCTTTTCAAGGGCATACAAAGTTTTCAAATTATGCAAATTTTCTTCAAAAGAATGCGGATACTTCCCCTTCCCGGCAATCGTATCCAGAAATGCTTTTATTTCCTCAATGTACTGCTCTTCCGGATTCACATAGCCCGGCTCCAGATGCCCTTGAGGAATAGTGGTTGTTTCGGATTGCTTGGTTTTGGCATCATAAACGACAATGCTATGGCTGAATTTCTCCCAATCCAAAATACCGTCAGAACCCAAAACCCGCAAAGTCCTAAACGGTTTCCGAGAAATAACATCAATAATAATATTTCCGAAAATCCCGTTTTCATATTTTACATTTGCTAACGCAATGTCATCCGCATCCATGTCCAAATTAGAAACTTTAGTGATTGTTCCAGCTATTTCCGCCACCCGGGAATCCATCACTGAATTAAGCCAAATAAGCTCAAACGGCAACATTTCCCGGCAGGCGCTGGTTTCTTTTTTAGAGAAATACACATCCCGATAATCCTCCCACGGATGCCAATCCGGCAAATATTGCCCCATATGATATTGAAACGCCAAGATTTTTCCGATTTTCCCATCATCTAAAATCTTTTTTATCATTTTGACCGGCTGATAAAAAAGCATGGTGCAGGAAGGAGCCATGACGATCATAGAATCTTTCCGCCGCTTTTCGGCAAAAATATCCTGATAGCCGTCGTCAAAAACCGGATGTTCCACAAAAAAATGTTTTTTGTGCTTAATGGCAAAACGGATATAATCACCATGCGCCTCAGGGGGGGTAGAAATAATCAAAACATCAAAATTCTCCGGCAACACATCCTTAAAATTTTCAACCACTTTTATGCCATACTTTTCCTGCGCTTCTTTGTTTCTGTCTGGACGGATATCAAAACCAACAATATCCTTTTCGCTATTAGCATAAAGATTGCGAATTCGCCGCTTGCCCATAGAACCCAAACCAACTATAAAAAATCTTAAGTGGCTATTTTTATTCATATATTTTTAATTCTTTTAGCAATCGCTTTTCTATTTTTATACAGCAATTCTGCCAGTGCCCAGTCCTCCGGATTATCCAAATCCACCGACCGCCATTTATCGCAGATAACTGCTTTAGTATTTTTGGTAAGAACTGCCTGCTCTTTCAAAAGCGCTGACACCTTCACTATATAAACAAAACAGCCGTTTAAAAGGTAAGCCGGCGGCCAAGCCTGGGTATTGCTATGATTAACTACAATTCTATTAGCTAAAGATAAGTTTTTATCTTTATCTAAATAGTAAAGTTGCGGATGAGTGGTAGAAACAGTCAAAACCGTAGTGGCATCAGAATTCTGCATCAATTTCCAGCAAGCTTGGATATCTTTTAACTCCCTAAGCGGCGAAGTAGTTTGTAATAACAACAAGTAGTCCGGCTGATAGCCCTCTTCTTTATTTAAACGCTGAAGAAGATATGTTAAGGCGTCTATAACCTTAGACTTGTCAGCGGCCAAATGCGCGGGACGCAACCATGGCGCTTCAGCCCCATATTTTTTGGCAAAAGCGGCAATTTTAGGGGAATCAGTATCCACAATCACCCGATCCACAAATGGGACTTTTAATGCCTGCTTAATTGTATAAGCAATGAGCGGCTTACCTAAAAAATTCCGAATATTTTTATTAGGAATCCGCTTAGAACCACCCCGAGCCGGGATAACTACTAAAACTTTTTTAGATTTCATATATATAATAATGGTTTATTTAATCATCGGTTCCGCCGCCCCAAACCGTATGCCGCAATTTCCATTCACCATTAACCTTTTTCCAGATATGATCGTCTCGAAATGAATCGATGATTTCTAAAAATTCCTTTTCGGATAAGCTGATGTAGTCCAGGAATTCCGGCAAATATTTTTTCGGCAACTCTCCGTCAAATCGCTTAACCAGCGCCACGCCTTCATCTCGGGTGATATGGTGATTCCGAATTTCCTGAGCGGCATCCTGAGTTGCTCGGCCGTAACCGAATTTAATGTAAGTCGTGTAGTAAAAATAACCGTCAGTTTTATCATCAATGCTGTTGTATTTGGAATAAGTTCCTTCGGTTCTGACCGGGTTGGCTTCAAAACCGGTATGTTTGACTGCAAAATAATAACATTCCTGAGGAACCCACTTAATATAAAATCCCAAAAAATGGAATTCAATATTTTTATTTTTAACTAAATCGGAATTCAGCGGCAAGAACGGGCTAAGGTCGCCGTAAGAAACCCCTTCCTTAAGATAATCCGATACTGATTTCCCGCCCAAGAAAATCTCATTGGGCTTCAAATTTTTATCAATAAAATTAACCTGATGGCCGGAAGATCCGCCGACTTTAGCTTCCTTGGACTGGGGGTCTGAATCAAATTTATTTTGATTAATGGAAATATTGGCGCCGTATTCGCCGGGATTTTCTCCGTAAAATACTAGTGGAATGTTAAAATGCGCCGCCATTTTTACCGCGAAAGTTTTCTGACCGAAAATAAACGGCTGGAAAGGATGCAGTAAATTTATAAAAGCATTTCTAGTAATTAATCGGTGGATTTTCCCGTTAGGGGTAAATAAATAATTATCAAAGCCGCCGCGATGAAGCCAGCTCTGAAAATTTTTCCAGCCAATATCGGTATACAAATGCGGGGACCACGTCACGGTCAATGGATGCATGCCGTATTTGTATTTTAAAAGGTAAGAAGCGTAAACGCTGTCCTTGCCGCCGCTGCCCGGCACTAAAACGTCGTAGGAACCGTCACTGCTCCGGTATTTATCCAGGAGCTTCACTAATTCTTTTTCCCGCTCTTCCCAATTGATAATTTTGTCCTTGGCCTCGCAAAACCGGCAGGCCGAACAAACGTCCTCCTGATCAAATTTTAGAAAATTGTGCTGGCGGGCAATGGTATGCTGATATTCATTTGAAGAAGATGGGCGTGTATTGGGCATGACGCACCGCTTGCAAAACTTTATCCCGTCCGGCAATCCGTATTTAGCTTTCATATTAAATCAATAAAATTTTTAATAATTTTTAATCCGGCTGGGCCGCTTTTTTCCGGATGAAATTGGCAACCATAAATATTTCCCTTCTTAAAAGCTGAACAAAATTCATAACCGCCATATTTAGTTAATCCCAGCATATCTTCTTTATTATCAAGATTAAAAATATATGAATGTACAAAATAGGCGTTAAAATTTTCCGACAGAGAATCAAAAATGGTTTTTTGCCAAGTTTGGTCTTTAAGCGGACAAACTCCATTCCACCCGATTTGCGGTATTTTTTCATTATTCTCCAAATCTGGAAAACGCACAACTTTTCCAGAAATAATATCCAGTCCATTAAAAACTCCGAATTCTAATCCTTGGCTTAATAACAACTGAGCGCCGAGGCAAATTCCCAGCATCGGCCTATTTTTTTCTGCCGCCCCCCTGACAGCATCAACCAATCCCCTGACTTTTAAGCCCCGCATGCCCGCTTCATAAGATCCGACTCCTGGAAGAACAACAGCATCGGCCCGCTCAACTGATTGCGGATCTTCTGAAATATCCGCTTCCATGCCAAAAAATTTAAAGGCCTTTTTTAAGCTGGATAAATTGCCGACTCCGTAATCCACAATGGTTATTTTTGTTTTATTCATGTTCGAACATTAATGCCGTTAATTTTTAAAAATTTTTTAACGCCAGGAATGGATAAATTACGATAATGAAATACTGAAGCCGCAGCTACCGCATCTGCCCCGCCATCATTGATAACTTTTAAAAAAGATTCTTGATTCCCGGCGCCTCCATAAACAATAACTGGTACAGAAACGAAGCTGGTAATTTTCTTAATCAAATCCAGGTCATAACCTCGACCGGTCCCATCCTGATCAATGGAGGTGATCATTAATTCTCCGGCTCCCAATTCCAATCCGCGTTTCGCCCATTCAATCGCATCCAAGCCGGAGGACTCCCTGCCGCCATCAGTATAAGCCTCCCAAAAGCCGTCGCTTTGTTTTTTAGCTTCAATAGATAAAACAATGCATTGGGAGCCAAATTCTTTTGCCGCTTCGGAAATAAACTCCGGTCGGTGAATCGCGTAAGTGTTAATCGCCACCTTATCCGCGCCGGCGCGCAGGGCATTATTAATGTCATGAATAGTGCGGATGCCGCCGCCGACGGTTACCGGAACAAAAATATTTTCCGTAACCGAACGCAGTAAATCAAAATCCAAATTCCGGCCATAAAGGCTGGCAACAATATCCATATAAATAATTTCATCCGCCCCCTGCTGATAATACCGCTGAGCCAATTCTTTTGGATCTCCAACAACATGCAAAGCTTCAGTATGCACCGGCTTTACCACATTCGGACCCTTAATATCCAAACGGGGCATAATGCGAATATTTTTCATCTAATATAGAACTATTTTTTGCCCTTCAAAGTCGCCATGATATTCGAATGATCTTCCCTTGCAATCTCCAGATTACTATCATTGAGGCGACCGCCCGGCTGTTTGGGAAACATATTCGCCCGGAATCCCAATCGAATTCCCAGCTCTCTCAAAACCTTTAAGGTATCGCTGTTATAAGAATCGCACGGATGGGAAGCGGAAATCGGATCTTCGCCTAAAACTTTTTTTAAATGACGAAAATTCTCTTGGTATTCTTTCAATTGCTGCCGATAAGACAATTCAGCCATCAAAGTAGGGTGGGAATAGGAATGCAATCCGATTGCATGGCCGTTATCATTCAAATAATGCAAATCATTATCAGACATCCATAAATGCTTCGCCAATTCAAATTTATCCACCCCGAATTCTTCCAGCAAGGAATCCATGAATTTTTCATAATTTTCTTTTCCCAATACGTTATTCCGGATATAAATAAATCTGGCATCATTCAAAGAATACATCGGAAAGGAATCTAATAATTTTCCGACCACTTCTTTTTCTTTCGCTGGATAGGCTTTTTCTAAAAATCCCGCTTCGAAAACTTTCTTAAATATCAATTCGTAAAAATCGTCCAGTTTTTTAAAATATCTTGTCCGAAAAAGCCGGTAAATTTCCATATTCTCCAACTTACCCTCAAAAACACTGGAATAAACAAACCAAAACGCTTTTAATTTGAAATGTTCCAAAACCGGCAAAGCAACCTCTGTCTGGGATAATAAACCATCATCAAAAGTCAGGCAAATATCTGCATTTTTCAGTTCTTTTTTTGCCAGTTTTTCCAGCCAAGCATCAGGGGAAAGGAATCTTTCAATTCCAATATATTCCAAAAGTTTTTTAAGGTCATCACCGGAAATAGATCCCCGGCTAGGAATATATTTTTCATTATGAAAATGATGAAACATTATTCCGTGCGGAAGTTTATTGTAATACATAAAAAATTAGTCTAATTATTCTAATCAAATCCCAATGACTAATGTCTAAATTTTTAGTCATTAGAAATTAGACATTCATTAGGTTCATTAGAATAATTAGGTCAATTAGAATAATTTTAGTCGGTGTAACTCTCTAACCTGCTGTCCCGAACTGTATCTAAAGTGCTGCAATGGATGCCGCCCATGTAATAAGAGTGCCGGAAACTGATCGGGATAGCGGTAAATCCGTTTTTCTCAAAAAGCTTGATCAGCGGAACTTGGATTTTATCAACTACCACCGTTTTCGGATCAATCGAGAGCACATTCATTCCTATCCAAGGAGAACTGACCGAATCTATGCCGGAATTGACGCCCATTTCTAAAAGCTTCTGATAAACTGGTTTCCTGACTTCTTCGTGAAACTTCAACGTTCGCTCCGGCGTCGCAACGATATCGGTAAAATATATTTTTTTCCATTTCTTTAAAATTTCCGGACAATTACTTTCATTGACCCGCGTGCCATTTAAAAGAATTACTCCGGGGGCTAAAGCTAGCGCTGTGGAATCAATATGGCTGGAGCGATAGATCTTATCCGTGGTGTGAACCCGATATTCATCGCCCAAAACGCTTTGCAACCATTTGGCGCCAAGATAATTGCCGGATCGAGAAACTAAGTACAATAAATCCCGTCCAAGACGAACTGTATTAGCGGCTTCAAATAAAATCTCGTCCTCTTTTAACTTGATGTATTTTTGTCCGTCATCATATCCGTCTTTTCCATTTGCGGTATAAATCATCATATGATCTCCCGGAACTTTCGGTTTCGGGCCGCAAATCCAAGTAAATCCTTCTTTCATATATTCATACCAGATCGGATAAAGGCCCATTGTTTCAAAATAACGGTACTGTTCCTGCGACGGCGATTCCACCACTTTATTGCCGACGACTAAATTCAAATCCCTCATATTATAAATATGGTCGCCAACCGCGCTAAAATAAGGAGTGGCAAAAAATTTATTATTGGAAGACAAATCTGGGCGATACACCTTGACTCCAAAAGATTTCAGAACATCGGAAAGCCCGTCCAGGTCCTCGTTAATTTCATCAGTCAGCCATTGCGGAAAGGCCTCTTTGGCAAGCGCCATCGCTTTATGGAGCAATTCTTCGGTTACCGGCCCATGCGGAAAAACCAAATTAGCGTGGCCATCTCCCCTGCCCACAATAATTTCCCTTAATTTGTCCCACTCGTTATGGCTATTAATTTTCATTTTCTTTTGGCTTATAAGCAATAAAATCCACGTGCCGGAGGCCAAGCATTCCCCTAAAAAGCACTTCGGTTTTTTCAATAAACGCGCGGACTCTCTTTAAATCTGATTTCTGTACCAAACTGACAAATTCATCGGCTTCTTTAAGTATTATAAGCAATTTATCCCTAACTGGCTGGAGAAAATCATCCAACGTATCCGCAGATTGAACTAATTCGCGCGACAATTCCTGAAAACGACCGGCATCAAGCTGGGTATTTTTATTTAAATTAGCCGTATAAGAAGTAAGTCCTCTAAAAGCGTCTCCGAATTGGTTTAATTTTTTCATCAATTTCGGAAAGGCCTCGCTGTCTGCATCGGTTTTGAGCATCCAAACTAATTCGGCAAGCACAGCATGATTGGCAACCGAGGCAGATTCAGCGTTAAAATTCGGTTGATGATGCGTGGAATCGCCCAATAAAGGAAGCGAGAACGAAGGATACGCGGAATATAGCCGCAAACCACCTTTATTCATCCAACCCATCACTTCCGCCACCGAAGGGTCGTCTTGTGATTGAATAACCCACCGGTCAAAAATAATGGCGCGGCGGGTGCGGGGAATAAATTTCACGCTCCGATCAATATCCTCTTTGAAAAGAAATTCGGAAACATCCGCCATTTCATCCGGCGTTTTGGCAAAATGATAAACCGCAAAACGCTGAAGCATATTCTGGAAACCGCCGGCTTTGTTCGGATCACCAAAAATAAGAAAACCTCCCGGCTTAACCAAACCGGCAATTTTCTGGAAAGCCAGCTCCTTGGCCGCAGTATGCGAAAGCACGCCTCCGCAACGGACAATATCGTATTTTTTGTCATCGGTCGGATTATAATCAAAAATTGAAGAACAAATAAATGTCTGGCTGTTAAAGTTCTTAGCATATTTTTTAAATACTTCCTTTGAGATAGCATATGCGTCCGGATTCATTTCTACCAGCGTGCATTTAGCGCCCCAATTGGCGAGATAAACTGTGTTTTCTCCAGTACCGGCTCCAAAATCAATCAATTCCGCCCCACGAAACATTTGCGGAGGAAACTTAAAGAGTTCTCGATAAACAAATTCAAATTTTTTAACGTAATCGTTATATTCTTTTTCGCTTTTATGTGAAAAATATTGCGAAGGATTTTCCGTCCGGAATGTTGCCATCGTCTCGCCTTCCACTTTTTTAATCTTATTAGGGTCTGTGCTCATGTATATATAAACTGCATTACTAAATAAAAAGTTAAAACAATAATAGCATATTCTTAATTTTTAGAGCAATATCGCGTTTCAGCTGCTATTAATAAATTTATATATTTCGACGAAGCGGTCTTTTTAATTTTCTTTATCATTTCCTCCCGAAAAGCAAGGTGGGCGGGTCGAGGAAGAATAAGATTCTTATAGATTTTCTTTATTCCCGGCAAAGTGTCACGTTTTAAAAACTTGCCTATTTTTTTCACCGTTTTGACAGTGTCAAAAAGCACATCTTCAAACCGAAGAACTAGTATTTTTTTCTTCCACGCCGGACGCAATTTCTTATAAGCTTTCTGGTACATATCCTGGATATGCAGAACTGCTTTAATAGTTCTATCAGTTTCCGAAAGCTGGTTATATTCTCCTTGCCAGCCGTTTACAAACCATGGCGTTGGCCCGTTTTTATGATTCAATAAAATATTCATCAATCTGGGGTCGGTGCCAAAACGTCCTGCTATATGTTTTTCCAACCAGGCATTAACTAAATCAACCGGACTTTTTTGCAAACTGATAACTTTTATATCCGGAAACATTTCAAAATAAATTTCTATATTCGGCATCAATTCATGAGCCACATACAAACTATACGGTTTTTCTTTTTGGAATTTTTTCCATGCGGCATCCCAGTCTGACTGTTTCGCCCGTTTTAAATACTGCTTATACGATGGATGGTTGAAAATTGAGGATAGATCGTCCTTCCGGTAATTAAATCCCCGGCCAAGCAGCATTTCAAAACTATGGGTATCAATCGTGGCGCGAATAAGCTCTTGAGCCGCTTTTTTCTCAATAAACCCCATTTTTTCCAAAAATGGCAGATGTTCCAAAAGATCGTAATATTGAATCGGTTCCACGCCACGAAACCCAGTTATAACGTTCGCTAACACAAACTTTCCGGCTCGCGACGGACCCTCCACCAAGAGTAAATTTTTAACTAGCGGCGCTCGGCTGCCAATTTTCAATTTTCTTTCCTTGTTCATCTTAATCAATTAAAAATAATTTATTTTACAAATACTTCTTCTCCGTTTTTAACTGCCTGAATAATATCTTCAGCGATTTCCGGACGCATATACCAGGCAGGTGGAAATTCAGACCGCACTAGCATGGTCCGCGCTTGCGTTCCGCTGATATCAATAATCTCGTCACCCATAGCTTCCTCTGGAGATGCAATATAAGTATTTCTAGTTTTGGAATAAATTGCCTGCAATTTCACTATCTTTATTCCGATATCCGGGAAAGAATCAAAAATCTTTTGCGAAGCATGCGGATCGTAAAATTTCCCGACTCCGGTATGATCCCGGCCAACCACAAAATGGCTGCAACCGAAATTCTTCCGGCAAAGAGCGGTGAAAATCGCTTCCCGAGGGCCGGCATAACGGGAATAAGTATTAAAAGCCGCCAAAATAACCTTATTCTTTGGATAAAAACTATCCATCATTTTCTGATAACTCTGCATTATATATTTAGTATGGAAATCTCCCGGTTTTTTTGCTCCGACAACCGGATGCACCAGCAATCCATCGCAGGCTTCCTGTTCTAAAGCGCGTAGCTGGATAAATTCATGCCCGCGATGGATAACATTCCGGGTATGGAAACCAACAACCGTAGACCAGCCCCTTTCCCGGAAAATCTGCCTGGTCTGCCTCGGCGATAATTCATATTTTTTACTTTCTCTATCGAAACGTTTAAAAAAATCAATCTTTCCTGCCAAAAAAACCGGCTGAAGCGAAATGGCTATTTTCACTCCTGGATGTTTTTCATCCAGTGTCCCGTATAATTTTTCCGCCAGCTCTTTTTTATCAAAATCATATTTTTCTGCCAAATGAAGAATGGCAAACGGCTGCCCGCCAGAATCTGTTAATGCAACCTCGCTGCCAACTTTTAATGGCTCTGCGTCTTTATGCGAAACATCCAAAACAATCGGAATCGGCCAAATAACTCCGCTTTTAAGCCGGGTGGTATTTAATACGCTTTCCAAATCTTCCCGCCCCAAAAATCCTTCCAAGGGGCTGAAAGTGCCAAGAGCAATTTGCTCAACATCCATTAGTTGATTTTGATTAAGATTAATTTTAGGAAGTTTTTCTAAATATTCCGGCGCCGGCAGAGGAATAATCCGATAAACTAATTTTCCTCCGTGGGGCTGGACTAAATTGGAGAAGGAAAAAGATTTTAGAATGAAATCTTTAACTTCCAACTGGCTTACTAAAAGATTGCCATTAGCGCGCAATTCTTTTACATTCACATTTTCCTGAACTTGACCAATGAAACGATTCAACATATTAATACATTCAATTGGGTATTCTCCAATAGCGGTTTCCGATGCTAAAGCAAGCCCTGCCGCGCCATCTACAATGGTATTAACCACATCCTGCACTTCTGCCCGAGTCGGCCTTCGGTTATGAACCATAGTTTCCAAAAGATTAGTGGCAACAAAAACTTCTTTTCCCTTTTTTCGAGCGCGCTCAATAATAATTTTCTGGATAAACGGAAGCTTTTCCACCGGCAATTCCTTGCTTAAATCTCCCCGGTCAATCAAAAGATACTCCGATTTTTCAATAATTTCATTAAGATTATTCATCCCATCCAGGCATTCCAACTTAGAAATTATTTTCATGGAATTATTAGTAGCTCTTCTCACTTCATCCACAAAAGCCCCGGAACGCATAAAAGAAGCGGCAATGTGGCCAATCCCTTCCCGCAATCCAATAGCAATAGATTGATAATCCGTTGGGGTAAGGGCTGGAATATCATAAGTCCGTCCATTCCAAGAATCCACTACTACGCCTTTATTTCTGCCAAGCATGCCAGAACTAATCACTCGAGCAATAATATAGCCGCGATCTAATGTAGTGGTATCAACAACCTGCAAAATTAAGCCATTAAAATCCAGACGCAAAATATCGCCTTCTTCCAGCTGGGAAACAATTTCGCCCGGATTTAAAGAAATGTTATTTCGATCGCCTCTAATAGGAGTAGCGTGAATTTTAACTTCTTCATTTTCTTCAAGCAAAAAAGATTTTTCTGCCAAATCGCCGCTTCTGATTTGAGATCCCTGTGTATCAATGATGAATTGCAAGCCGACTTTTTTAGCCAACGAAATAAAATATTCCAAATCTTCCAAGCTGGAATGAGACATATTCACCCGGACAAAATCCACTCCGCGATCTTTCATTTTCTTCAGCATCTCTTCAGTTCTAGTAGCTGGCCCTAAAGTGACGATTTTTTTAACCATACCCGGTGCTACAACTGCGACTGTCCGGCGTCACAATTATTATTGTAACACCGGGCTTCGCGATTATAATTTAATTTGACCTTGATATTAAACATAGTTTATCTAATTTTATCCCAACACATTAAATTACTCTTGTCGCAGTTGTAGTGCCGGACATAACTCCTTTTCATTCTCTAATGTTATATTTATATAACTAATCATCCTATATTAAAGTAATTTCATGCCACAAAATCTCAAAGGATGCCTATATTTACAAAGAAGGTTCGCATATATCGGCCACGCTATGGCTGTTTTGCTAAAAGAAAAATATGGCGTTAACCAATTTTGCGCTTATACTGATTTGCGTTCCAGTTTTGAATTTCTGCAAAGCCAGAAAGATTTTGAATATTCCGATATTTTATTAGACCAGGACATCCACAAAACTTACGCCAATGAACCGCTGGATGTTGGCTATCTTAATCAATTAGAAAAAGAATATGGCTTGCCTAATTTGTGGCCCTACATTGAAAACGATAGGATCGTACGTTACGGGCTGTTTCTCCGGGAATATCCGCACGACACTCCGCCATACACCCATAAAGAAATGATGCGGGTGGTCCAGGTAAAAGCAAAAGCGATTATTAAATTTTTTAAAGAGGAAAAACCAGATTTTCTGATAATTTCTGTTTTGGCAGACATAAGCACTATGCTGGTCTACCAAGTGGCTAAAAAAATGGGCGTTAAAACTTTTTTTATCCAAACCGCGAGAATCGGGCCGCGATATACCATTACTGAAGAATACGGAACCTTAAGCTATGTTGAAAAAATATTTGAAGAACTACAGACCAATGAAAACGCCTATCCAAAAGAACTGGATTTGGCAAAAAATTTCTTGAACCAATTCCGCGATAATCCCCAACCGCATTCAAAAAAAGACAGCCCAAAAGAAAGACCGATTAACCGCAAAAAACAATTCAGCTTTCTGCTGCCGCAAAATATTTTCACTTCAATCCGTTGGGCAGTAAAAATCTGGACGGATTACATATTTAATCCTCATCGGGATGATTACATCGTAGTTAAGCCCTGGCATTATTTCTGGGATCGCCTGAAAAGAAAAGTCCGGATTCTAATCGGCTTTGAAGACCTTTATGATGCGGTTACCGAAGAAGACTACGCCCTTTTTCCGCTACAGCTTGAACCAGAAATGTCCCATACGCTTTTTGCTCCTTTTTATAATGACCAGCTTTGGGTCATTAAACAAACTGCCCGTTCCCTGCCAATCCATTTTAAATTATATGTCAAAGAGCATCCGGCAATGTTCGGCTACCGGACACGAGCTTTCTATAAACAGCTTAAAAAAATCCCTAACGTAAAACTGATTCATCCCGAAACCTCAAATTTTGAACTGATTAAAAATTCAAAATTGATTGTCGCCATTACCAGCACCGCCGCCTGGGAAGGAGTGCTGCTAAAAAAACCGGTAATCACTTTCGGAAATGTTTTTTATAATGCCATGCCAATGGTTAAAAAATGCGTCGCAATTGAAACTCTACCGGAAATCGTGAAAAGCCAGCTGGAAAATTTTAAATATGACGAGCAAGCGCTTCTCAATTTAATTGCCGCAATTTATAAAGAAAGCACCGAACTGGATCTCGCCCAAATTTGGGACGTGGAAGGCGGCGGGCAAATGGAAAAACATGAAAAAGAAATTTCTTTTTTTATAGATTTAATCGCGTCAAAATTATATTTAAAACCAACTACAACAATATGACTGAACCTGGTTGGGAAAATGTTGAGCAAAAAATTGAAGGGATTGACGGATGGCTTTCAGATATAGAAAATCATTTTCTCTACTCAACAGCAAAAAACTGCGCGAATAAGGGCGTTATCGTGGAAATTGGGTCATGGAAAGGACGTTCCACAATCTGCTTGGCGCTTGGCTCCAAAGAAGGAAAGCAAGTAAAAGTCTATGCCATTGATCCGCATACCGGCAGCCCGGATCATCAACGACCGGGTCAAAAAATTTGGACCTTCAATGAATTTACTAATAACATCCGTGCCGCCGGCGCAGCTTCGTTAGTAATACCAGTGATTAGCACCGCTGAAGACGCAGTTAAAAATTGGAATCTGCCGATTGAATTTATTTTTATAGATGCGAACTACCATGACCATGAACTTACAAAAAATCTGATAATAAATTGGTCAAAGCATCTGATAAGGGGGGGTACAATTGCCCTGAATAGCACCAATCCTTCAATGTTGGGGATATTGAGCGGCAAACCCCTGCACGGGCTTCCGGGGCCAAAAAAAGCCGTGGCGGACTTAATATATGGTTCCAGAAATTTTAAAAATATCCGCCTTGCCGGCTGCATCACGTATGCGCAAAAATGCGATAATAATACCTTAAGCGAACGGATGGCCGGAAGATTCACTCAGCTAAAAAGCGGTTTTCTTTACAGTATTCATGGCGCCTATCTTCTTTTAACAAAAATACCTTCACCGATAAAAAAATTCTTAAAAAAATCGTTGGCTTCCCGGACAAATCTTAAATCTTAAAGATTACTAAGTTATCTACTTCGTACGTTTTGTCGGTAAAAAAACGATCCAACCGCCACTCTGGATTTTGTGCTTTGTCCCAAATAACATAATCCGCTGGATATTTTTTAAGCTCGGTGACAAAATCCTTTTCTAAAAAACTTTGATACTCGGAAATCCAAGTATTAAGAATATCGTCGCTGAAACAGCCATAGCAGCCGTTTTTTTGGCGGTAATATTGGCCGAAAATCTCCGCCCCAATGGGATTCCGGTTATTATAAAAATAATCTCCGGCCGAATCTTTTGTAACGCCATTAAGGTAAAAATAGATATAAAGAGGGTGTTTTAGCCTTTCTTCGCTTATTAAAGTATCGCCGGTGCCTCGATAGACATTATGCCGGGTGTAATCCGGAATAAGATTAGATAAATCTTGATTGGCAAAAATTGAGCTTTCTTTTGAAATATTTTGTTCCAGCCAAGAAAACACCGGGGCGTATCTTTGAGATGATATTGCCCACTCTTTTCCGAGAAGATAAGAAGTTTTTTGATATAAAATTCCGGCATAGAAAAATAAACCTAACAATAAAATCATCGCCGCCCGAGATGCCCAAAGAGGAACAATTTTTTCAAAGTAGGAAAAGAAAAGGTAAATCAATATTGCTCCGCCGATCGGGGCAATGTAATACCAATGATAGTGGGCGGGAAGCGACAAGGTCTTTCCAGTAAGCATCTGTTGGTTAGTAACTATAAATGCTGTAGCCAGAAAAGCTAAAATAAAAATCTTTACCTCGCGAGATCCCCAATAAAGCAACAGGAAAAGCGCCGTTACTCCCCACCAGACCCGGCTAAAAATAAATTGGCGGGTATCCGCCATGCCCAATCGCCGAGTTAATTGAATATACCAAGGAGACTGCATCATTTTTAGGAGATGCAAGAGATAAGGCAAGGCCAATAGCGACGCCCCGGCGGAAACCAGCAGCATTTTTTTTAACTGCCGCCAATCTTTGGCATACCCAAACCAAAGCAATAATACTCCATTCAATACTGATAAAAAAGAAAAGGTAAAGAAATAAACATAAAAAGACAATCCCCAGATAATGGCACCGGCGATTCCGTATATTTTTTCTGACTTTTGAGAAAGCTGGCCGAATAAAAACTTCCAGGCGCATAAGAGGTATCCGAAAAAGAATAGGGAGCTGATTTGCGGATTAATCGGCCGGGCATAACTAATGAAATTATGGTTAACGCCAACAAACTCCCCCTTTAAAAAAAACGGCAGCCAAGCCGACGGATTCAGAAATATCCAGGATGCCTGAACCAGCATCACGAACCCGGTCATGACTATCGCGATATCTTTACGGCCAAACACATTTGAAAAGAATAGGTAGGCAATAACCGTTAAAATTGCCGGAAATAAAAACTTAGTTAGGAGATTAATATCCCGAGACGACACTCCTAAAATTTTTCCCAGGAACGCAACCATCATTGCTGGCAATGGCTGCTGCACATAGGGATCATTCTTCCCTTCCGCCAGATAAACATTTCCCAACGACCAATGGCCGTCATAAATTTCCTGAATTTGGGCTAAATAGAAATCTTCATTGCCGGATCCAAAAAAATCTGCGCCCTTATATCCGCCATCCCAATAACGAAAATAAGCTGCGGGAGCAATGATTAAAACTCCGATTGCAATACTTAACAAAACCACCGCATATTTTTCCCAAGAATTCATGGAATTAAGCATGGGTTAGTTTGATTTTTTCCTTCCGATAAAATATAAAGCCAGGGCATTATTAGAAGAAAATTTATAACGTGACAATATAAAATCCAACCAATTAATCGGTATTAAAAATACCATTAAAATTGGCAGCCAAGTTTGGTATAAAATTTTACTCCCAAAAGATAAAAGGCTGGAAAGCCAGTCAATTATCAAAATTGTCATAGCGGAAGTCTGCCCAATGGCGACACCCGATTTTTCCAGGTCAAAATCTTTCCACAACTCCCTCAGGCCTTCCGTGGTCCAGCGGTAATAATCATTCGGAGAAGAATGAAACCCCAGCATAAATGGAGTCAAAATATAAATTAAGCCATTGGGCTTTAAAATTCTCTTAACTTCAGCAACTGCTTTATCCGGATCAGATAAATGCTCCAGCAAATGTTCCGCAATAACCGCATCCACTGATTCATTTTTAAATGGCAATTGATGCGCGTCAGCCACAATAGATACATTGGCATACGGCACATAATCCACATCAATCACTCGGGGGCTAATACTCATAACCCCGGATCCTAAATTAATTATTAAGGCACCAGGGGGCAAACTTTTAACAAATTTCTTTGAGCTCTTCCCCACTACCGGATAAATAAGATGGTGCAAAAGCGTGAATAATTTTGGGCTTTTTTTAAATTGATTTTTAATTTTAAAAACTAGAGAATCAGTATTATTCTTTTCTTCGGAAGAAAACTCTTTAGGTTTATTAAAAATAATCGAATTGCCAATTTTAGAATATTGCCTTGAGCACTTTCGGCATTGGATGGTATCGCCTACTGCTTCCAATTCTCCTTGGCAATCTAAACAACGGAGCGCTTGACGTAATTTTTCATTTTCCATAAAATTATTTATTAGCATTATTCAAAAATATCCGGAGTCGATATAAACGATATAAGATAAGGTTTTTTATAAATTCAAAAATTGTCGCCGTTCGTACGAAGGAGGCCCGATTTTTGTTAAGATAAAAATTAGTCGGTACTTCACCAATGGATATATTGAGATAACTGGCCTTAATAATTATTTCCCCGTCAATAAACCAATCATTCGTCATTAACTGCAACTTTTTAAGCGCCTCGCGGGTAAAAATTTTCGGCTTGGAGTTGGCATCACGAATTTTTACTTTTGGGAAAAGAGTCCGCAAAAATAAATTATATACCCGAGAAATAAATACTCGCTTCTTGCCGTCAAATCTTAAATCGCGATAGGTTTTTACTATATCATATCCGCCGCTGATTAATTTATCATACACTTTTATGATATCTTCCGGCGGCATTTGGCCATCGCCGTCAATCACTACCACTAAATCACCCGTCGCAACTTCTAAGCCGGTGCGCATATCCCACCCCATCATTCCCATTTTTTCTTTTACGACCGCCTGAATTTTGGAATTTCTAGCAGCGAGCTCTTGGACAATTTTGGGCGTCCGATCGTTAGATTGAGAATTATAGTTCCCAACTAAAACTAACTCGTAATTTAATTTACGAGCTTCTAAAACTTTTTTCACTTGGGAGACAAATATGGGGGTAAAATCTTCCGCTCGATAGCAAAGTATTACCACAGAAATTTCCGGTCGAAGTGCATTCATAGATATACCCAAAATGGTATTATACTTAATAATACTAAAATATAAATCACTAATCAATTTTATGAAAATTCTTATTACCGGCGCTTCCTCCGGCATCGGACGAGAACTGGCAAAACAATTAGTAAAAGACGGGCACGTGGTTTGGGGAGTAGCCCGAAGAGAAAATCTGCTGAATGACCTTAAAAAAGAACTGGGGGATTTATTTTTTTATACTGCCGGCGATGTTAGTATGGAAAACCAAGTTCTCGCGGCATATCAAGAAATGAAAAGGGTGGGATTTTTGCCGGAAATTATTATTTTGGCGGCGGGCGCTTTTTTGAAAGACATCGGTCCAGAATTAAAATTAAACTATGAAATCTTTAAAAAAACGGTGGATATAAATTTATATGGCGCCTTAAATTTTATTGACGTCTTTCTGCCTCGATTTCTTCAAAAACATTCTGGCCAGTTTATTGCGATTTCTTCTACCACCGCTTTAAAACCAAGCTTGCGCGGCATTGGCTATCCCGCCAGTAAAGCCGCCATAGGAATTGCCTTTCGGGGGCTAGCTCTCGCTTATAGAAAACAAAACGTTAACTTCTCTACAATTTATTTAGGGCCCGTAGCAACAAAAATTTGGGATGCGAAAAAATCTTTTGTGGTTTCCGACAAAGAAAAAATAGCGTCAATAATCATTAAAAAGGTTATGAAAACTAAAAAATCTGTATATTATATCCCTTTCCGGTCGACTTTTATGTCCCGCCTAAGCATTCTGCCGGACCGTTGGTACATAGCCTTAACAGAATTATTCCGATAGCTATCTTATTTTATGAAAATTCTTATTACCGGCGCTTCCTCCGGCATTGGACGAGAACTGGCAAAACAATTAGTAAAAGACGGACACGCGGTTTGGGGAGTAGCCCGAAGAGAAAATCTGCTGAATGACCTTAAAAAAGAACTGGGGGATTTATTTTTTTATACTGCCGGCGATGTTAGTATGGAAAACGAGGCATTAAAAATTGCCGAGGAAATGAAACGGAATAATTTTTCTCCGGATATCGTTTTCTTGGCGGCCGGCGTTTATTTGGATCGAATCAATAAAGAATTTGATTATGAAATCTTTAGAAAGACAATTGATATAAACCTTTATGGATCCTTAAATTTCGTCCAGGCATTTTTACCGGCATTTTTAGAACGGGGCGCTGGACAATTCATCGCCCTGTCTTCGGTCGCCGCATTAAAACCAACCTTCAGAAGTATCAGCTATCCGCCAAGTAAGGCGGCTTTAGGAATAGCCTTTCGGGGGTTCGACTTAATATATCGAAATAAAAATATTATATTTTCCACAATCTATTTAGGTCCGGTAGCGACAGAAATCTGGAATGCCAGAAAATCATTTATTGTCGCCTCTAAAAAATACACCGCATCGGCAATTAAAAAAGTGATGCGGACAAAAAAATCAGTATATTACATTCCCTTTTGGTCAACTCTGATTTCCAGATCCGGCTTTTTGCCAGATAGCTGGTATGCGGCCCTGATCAAGTTATTCCAATAAACTAATTTTTGTTAATTAATGCCTCAAACCAATAACCATCAATACAAAATAGGTTTAATAATATTCTTGGCGGCAATGGCCATCAGAATTTTATTTCTTTATCTTAATTACGGACCCATTGCCAAAATTCCATCCTCAGCAATTGCGGCGCCTGATGGTTATCTCACCGTAGCTGAAAGTTTATTAGCCGGGCAGGGGTTTTCCCAACATTCCGCATCAATCCCATTTACATTTACTCCCCAGGCGGAACGTCTGCCGCTTTATCCGCTCTTTATAGCAAGTTTAGTTTATGTTTTTAAAAACTATCAATCAGTCCTTATAGCGCAAATAATATTAGCGAGTGTTATTCCTATTCTGGGCTGGCGAATAAGCCAATATTTTACTAAACATCCCGGCGTTAATTGGGCGGTAGCCATAGCGCTAATTTTAGAACCGCTGTCCGTCTATTTCTCCGCTATTTTAATAGCCGAAATATTATTTACGCTTTTATTCTTGGCGGCCTTGCTTTATTTTCTACGGTACCTAAAAAATCTGGGTTATCACGACATTATTTTATCCGGAATTTATTTGGGATTGGCAACGCTAACCAGGCCCACGGTCCAATATCTGCCGATTTTATTTTCGCTTTTTATTTTATGGCAATTCAAAAACGAATTTTCAAAAAAAATTGCCCGCCAACTCGCGCTCTTCATCGGCATCTTCTTTCTGATACTTTCGCCTTGGCTATATAGAAATTATATCGTCTTTAACACCTCGAAATTAAGCATTCAACCGATAAGAAATCTCTATATGCATTTAGTTCCATCTGCCATCGCTTTAGAAAGAAATGTGAGCTTCGCCGAAGCTCAAAAACAATGGTTGGATCGAGAAGAAAAATTAGGTCGGGGTTTGGAATTAGTGTATGCCACTAAAAACCAATCGGTTCTCCTGGAGCCCTCTTGGCAAGAACTTAAAAAAAATCCGATTGGCTTAATAAAATCTTTCGGCATCACCACCGCAACATTTTTTACCCACGATGGCTACTTAGATATCCTCCGGGCCCTCGGATATCAAAAAAATTTCGACGCTAAAATCTCCGCCGTTGCTTTGCTTTTTAATGCGCCATTGGAACTTATTAAGGATATCCGGCAGCTTATTACTGGACCGGGAATGGTTATTATTATTGGGCGAATAACCTGGATTTTTATAAGTATTCTATTTGTAATCGGTTTTTTAAAGTATTTAAAAAATGAGCGGGAAAAAAACGCAGGGGCAAAAATCATTCTGCTAACCATCGCCTATTTCCTCGCGACGTCGGCAATCGTTGGTCTCGGCATAAATGCCAGAATCCGCTCGCCGATAAACCCACTGATTTTCATCTTCGCTTTTTATGGATTGCAAAAAATAATCGGCTATTTCAAAAATAGCCGAAATCTGCTCAATGCTAAAAATAGCGATCTCAGCGTTGAATAGTTGATTTGAATTGTTCGTAATTTCTCAGTCCCGATCGGTGTAAAATAAATTTTCTAAGAACGTTTAAAATTCCCAAACCATACTCGGCGCTTCGCCAAAATCCAATCATAGAAGCTTCCGCAAAAT